>ENA-ORDI01000158-ORDI01000158.1-marine-metagenome-genome-assembly--contig:-NODE-158-length-47656-cov-4.276824_pt1 | contig 47656 bp, 51 predicted proteins | sample MGYA00248628_ERZ508525 | MGnify/ENA primary metagenome ERZ508525 (study PRJEB26195, sample SAMN05422138) | marine metagenome | isolation source: East of Porto Seguro, South Atlantic Ocean | place... | reverse complement strand
TGGGCTGCACCGGGAAGCCAGTGATGTCGCTAACCAATCGGCTGGTTCGGTAAATCTGGCGCGTGTCGATGTTTGTGCTGACGCCAAAAAGGTCGGGTCGGGTCTCTATCGCCATGATAATCTCTTCGAGAGCAGCGTTGCCTGCTCGTTCGCCGAGGCCATTGATGCAACCCTCGACCTGTCGCGCTCCAGCTATAATGGCCCCCAGGCTGTTGGCAACAGACATCCCAAGATCGTTGTGGCAGTGAACGCTTATCACGGCCTTGTCGATGTTCGGCACGTTTTCCTGAATCAGCCTGATGCGCTCGGCGAACTCCGTTGGGAAAGTGTATCCCACTGTGTCCGCGATATTCACCGTTGTCGCGCCAGCATTGATAACCGCCTCCAGCATGGCGTACAGATAGTCAGGGTCAGTGCGAGTGGCGTCCATCGGCGAGAACTCGACGTTGTCGCAGTAACTCTTGGCCCTCTCCACCGACTGAACCGCCAGGTCCATGACGCGCTCAGGGTTGCTCCGAAGCTGGTTCAAGATCTGAACGTCGGAGCTTGAAATAAACACGTGGATTCGCGGGTTCTCAGCGTCCTTGATAGCCTCCCAGGCCGCATCAACATCGCCGACATGGCATCGCGCCAGAGACACGATCATGGGTCTTCGGAGTTCCCGAGCGATGGTCTGCACCGCCTCGAAATCGCCAGGGGAGCTGGCTGCGAATCCGGCCTCTATGATATCGACGCCCAGACGATCTAACTGCCTGGCGATCTCCAATTTTTCCTGCACAGTCAGTCCGATTCCTGCGGACTGCTCGCCGTCGCGCAGCGTGGTGTCGAAAATCAGCACTTTTTCTTCTGACATTTTTACCCTTCTCTATGAAAGCTGTCCCTTTTGATTCAGGTTTTGGAGTGTAGATACAGTCACTATCGAAGGGCCACGCAGTGCGCCCGGCCTAGCCCTGCTGGGGCTCGACCGATACGGCACACTACGAATGTCACCTCTGGTTCTTTCATTTTCAGTCCCCTTGTGATTGGGCCAATTGATCTAGAAGTCCCTCTAATCAGTGTCGCTCAAGAAAGTCATCATTCCTCGAAGTTCTTTGCCGATAGCCTCAATGGGATGCCCTGCGTTCTCTTCTCTCAGACGATTGAACGTTGGCCTGCCTTCGTCGTTCTCGGCGATCCACTCCCGCGCAAAACTGCCGTCCTGAATTTCTGCCAGCACCTTCTTCATGTTCTCTCGAACGTTATCGTCGATAATCCGAGGGCCCCGAGTGTAGTCGCCGAACTCCGCTGTGTCGCTAACCGAGTATCGCATGTACTCAAGACCGCCCTGATAGAACAGGTCAACGATGAGTTTCAGTTCGTGCATGCACTCGAAGTACGCCGACTCTGGCTGATAACCGGCCTCTACCAGCGTCTCGTAAGCCGACTTGACCAACTCAGCGACGCCGCCGCACAGCACTACCTGCTCGCCGAAGAGGTCTGTCTCTGTTTCCTCTTTGAATGTAGTGTCCAGAACGCCAGCACGAGTGCATCCTGTGCCTCTGGCATACGCGAGACCGATGGCATGAGCATCGCCAGAAGCGTCCTGATGCACAGCCAACAGACCAGGAACGCCTGACCCGCGGGTGAACACCTCGCGCATCCTATGACCAGGAGCTTTGGGGGCCACCATCGAAACATCGATACTCTCCGGCGCCACAATGGAATTGTAGTGAATATTGAAACCGTGTGCGAACATCAAAGTCTTGCCCGGCAACAGATGTGGAGCGATCGACTCCCTGTAAACCTCGGCTTGCAGATGGTCAGGAATCAACATCATGATGATGTCCGATTTTTCCGCGACCTCGGCAACCATACCAACTTCAAGACCTTCAGCCTCGGCTTTCGCTATGCTACTGCTGCCCTCATACAGGCCGATCATCACGTTCAGGCCCGAATCCTTCAGATTCAGCGCGTGGGCGTGCCCCTGGCTTCCATAACCGATGATCCCTATCGTCTTGTCCTGTATAAGCGACAGGTCTGCATCGTTTTCGTAATACATCGTTGCTGCCATTCTGTAAATTCCCTCTCAGTTGTATATTTTGCTTTGGTTAGGAAGCCAGGAAGAGTCAAATGCCTTCTTACAAGCCGGACTCCATCCGGTGGGTTGAACCGCTGTTGTCCTTGTCCGTTTGCTCGTCACTCAGCCCTCGATCCATCGCGATAGTGCCCGTTCGCATGACCTCGAGCACTCCGAAACTTCTCAGAAGATTCTGTAGCGAGTCGACCTTGTCCTCATCGCCCGTCACCTCGATCATGAGCGAGTCAGGCGCGACGTCCACAATATTCGCTCGGAAGATGTCCACGATCTGCATGATCTCGCTTCGAGTCTGAACGTTGGCCCGCACGCGCACCAGCGCCAACTCCCTAGAGACACAGTTCTGAATGGACACATCCGAGACCTTGATTACGTCCACCAGCTTGTGAAGGTTCTTCGTGACTTGCTCAACGGTGGATTCGTCGCCCTCGACAACGAACGTCATGCGCGACAGATTCGCGATCTCGCTGTGACCCACCGCGAGGCTGGCGATGTTGTAGCCCCGCCGACGGAACATGCTGGAAACACGATTCAGGACACCGGGTTTGTCCTCCACCAGGGCGGTGATGGTATGCTTCGGACTCTCAGTTGTTGTCATTGTCGGATCTCCTCGGGCTTCGGCTCCTCGATCATGCTGGCCACAGAGGTCGCCGATGGGATCATCGGATAGACGTTCTCTTCCTGTTCGACCACAAAGTCGATGAGCGCAGGGCCGTCGTGCTCCATCGCCTTGAGGATCGCTGATTTCACCTGGCTCTTTTCCGTGACTCTAGCCCCATAGATACCAAAGGCGTCAGCCAGCTTGACGAAGTCAGGATTGCCAGAGTATCCGGTCGCAACGTAGCTCTTCTTATAGAATATCTGCTGCCATTGCCTGACCATCCCCAGAAATCCGTTGTTCATGATGGCAAATTTCACAGGGATTTTATTCTCAGCCAGAGTCGCTAGTTCTGACATCGTCATCTGGAACCCGCCGTCTCCGGCGATGGACCACACGACCTTGTCGGGCCTTCCTACCTGCGCGCCCATCGCCGCAGGCACTTCAAACCCCATCGTTCCGGCCCCTCCAGACGAAATGAGACTGCACTGCTCTTTGAACGTGTAGTGCTGCGCCGCCCACATCTGATGCTGTCCAACGCCCGTGACGATGATGGCCCTGCCGTCCGTGAGTTCCGAGAGTTGTTGAATGATGTGTTGAGGCAACAATTCGTCGGTGTCGCGCTCGTGCATCAAGGGATGATCGCGTTTGAGGTCCTCGACATGCTGAACCCAGTCAACCCGTGTTGTCGGCTTCACGCGCTCGTTCAGGACTTTCAAAACCAGTTTCAGATCGCCGACTATCGGCACATCCACCGGAATGTTTTTGCCAATCTCAGATGGATCGATGTCAATGTGAATCTTCTTGGAGTTCACTGCGAATTTTGAAGTGTCGCCGGTGATACGGTCATCGAATCTCATACCCAGAGCGATGAGGAGATCAGCCTGGTCAATTGCGAGGCTGGCATATGCCGCGCCGTGCATGCCGGGCATTCCGACACTCAGAAAATGGTCATCAGGGAATGAACCGATGCCCAAAAATGTCGTCACCACCGGAATCTGCGCCTTCTCGGCCAGTTCCATCAGTTCGTCGTAAGCCTTAGAGATTATGACACCGTGTCCAGCCAAAATAACAGGACGCTCCGACTCCTCAATGAGTTTCGCTGCCTTACGAATCTGATTGGGATGGCCATGAACAGTGGGCTTGTATCCGGGCAAGTCCATTTTTTCGGGATACTCGAACTCACCCATTTCCTCGAACACGTCCTTCGGAATATCCACGAGCACAGGCCCTGGGCGCCCGGTGCTGGCAATGTGGAAAGCCTTGTTTATAACCGCAGGGATTTCTTCGGCTGTCATCACCAGATAGTTGTGCTTGGTGATAGGAAGCGTGATGCCAGTGATGTCCGTCTCCTGGAACGCGTCCGAGCCAATTGCGCTACGCCCGACCTGCCCTGTCACGATCACCATCGGCACCGAGTCCATGAACGCCGTGGCGATACCGGTCACAAGATTCGTGGCTCCTGGCCCGGAAGTGGCAAACGCTACACCCGGCCGGCCGGTCGCTCTCGCGTAACCGTCGGCTGCGTGGGAGGCGCCCTGCTCGTGGCGTGTGAGGATGTGACGAAGCTTAGGATACTCGGGAAGCGTCTGATATAGCGGCAGTATCGCGCCGCCGGGAATGCCGAATATCACTTCGACACCCTCCCGAATCAGACTCTCGCAGACCATCTGTCCTCCGGTCAGTTGCATTTCGTTCCTTCCTTATGGTCTTCCAGTGCTTGCTATTCATCGATTCGATTGAAAAACGGGGTGCGTCTGAGAAAACAAAAAACCCCGCCCCTGAAGGGACGGGATCAAGTTACGAAAACTCCCGCGGTACCACCCTAATTGTCCGGCCCTTTATGAGGCCGAGCCACTCAGAGGCATTGATATCGGCGCCGACCCGTCCAGCCTTACTCAGAGGCATTCCGACAATAACTCTCGGAAACTCCTTCGGGCCGAATGCTCCGGAGCGAGTTCTCACCAGTCCAACCGTCGGATTTCCACCATCACCGACTCTCTATCGCTGGAGACTGCTGGTACTACTCCCCATCATCGCGTTTGTGAATATTTTTACAGGTACAATACCGGAGAAGTCTAGCACGCAGGATTTGACCGTGTCAAACAAATCGAATCCAGCAGGATATCTTAATTTCAGTCTATACAATTGCTCGCCTTCGACGACCTCGACGCCATCCTGTGCGAGTTGGAACCGGTTCTTTTCCAACACCCTAAATAGATGCCAAATTGTCGGATGCAACGCCCCCAGCGATGGACGAAATTGGAGACTCTTCCCGGCACCATGCTACAAATCCAGTCAATAATTCGGACGCGATGCCCTGCTTCAAGGTGTCCGCAGACAGAAGGTAAGCTAGACGTAATTCTGTCTCGCCATTGCCGCCTTCCGCCTCGATCACGAATAATATCATCAAGCCGATAACCCGAAGGGTCGACCTGTCGACGACCAGCAGCGTCGTCCCCTCCTCGTCACGCTCTTTTATCCACTTGCGTCCCCTCTCGATCGTATACTTGCCCTGCCAAGCCGGTGGCAGCGAACGTATCATGTTCTCGGTAAGCATCTCCGAGACAACCTGCGCCAAATCCTGATCTCGCCAGTCACACGACGAAAAGGAGCGCCACTCTTTCACAAGCAGACGATTCGTTCCAATTCGCAGTCCTTCATGACCATCGACATTCCCTCGCTAGTCATAAGCATGGGAGAGTTTGCAGGTATTAAATCGGGACCCGATCATCCTTAGCGCTGCGCCTTTACCCCCTTACCCGGGGCAACACCCTCCACCACTTTTCCGTCATCCACAATCCGAACGCCGCCAACAATCACATGCTCCATGCCCGTGGGCGGAAGAGTCGGTTCTTCGTAAGTCGAGTTGTCGATCACCGTCTCAGGGTCGAATATCACGATGTCAGCGTCGAAACCAACACGAAGCCTGCCCTTCTTGGCAAATGCAGGAGCGCGTTTTTGAAGTCGTTGGGCAGGCATTAACGACATCTTCCGAAGAGCATCCGACATTGACAATTCGCCCCTCTTCCTGACGAACCTTCCAAGAATCAGCGAGTACGTTCCAGCCGTCCGTGGATGGCCTTTGCCGTTATGCAGTATCCCGTCGGTGGCGATGGCCGTCAGCGGACTTAACACCGCGGCGTTAACCGCATCCTCCGGCGTCGAGTGGACGATGACCATGCCGCCTGTTTCGCGATACTGAGCGAACGTCGATGCGTTCAGGCGTTCGCCCGTGTCGACCCATTGGAGCTTGTCGTAGTCGATGCCATACTTATCCTGCCATCCCTCGTCGAACAACGCCGAATCGATGGCGGTCATGCCAGCGGTGTACGGATAGCACTCCGTGGTGACGTCCAGTCCGCGCTCCTGAGCCTCGGCAACCATCTGGAGGGTCTGGCGGGTTGCGTGCATTCCTGTGCTCTGAATGTGGACGATGTGCAAAGGCGCACCGGAAATCGCCGACGCAGCGATGACCTCTCCCGTAGCCTCGATGCTGCTCATAGGTTCCTTGTGGCCCTTGCCTCGCAGATGCACGTGACACGATGCTTCATACTTCGCGGCAATCCTGAAAATCTCAAGCACTTCCCAACGAGAACAACCCCGCGTGTAGTCCAGGCCGAACCCCACTGCCAACGCGCCCCTTTGCAAGCCTCGCTCAACGCCTGCCTTGATCTCCTCAAGCTCCGACTCAGAGGCTTCTCGATGAGCGGCATCCGCCACCGGCAGGAATGCGCCTGGGTCGTTCATTACTTGCATCCGAACTGGGATATGGCCCGCGCTGGCTCCAAAATTCGTCAGCGTGTTGCCTTCACGGTCGTCGTACCACTCGTCGACATCGCCAACCCCAACTTCCAACTCCAACGCCGTCGTCACGCCGTCCCTGGCCTGAACCTCGTAGTTCTCCGAGTCCTGGCCGTGGGAGTGCAGGTCAATGAACCCTGCCGTCACTACCTTGCCTGTCGCATCAACGGCGTCCCTTCCCTCCAGCGCGTCCACCGAAATTGCACGGACCTCGCCATCGGAAATTCCGACATTCCGAACGGCATCCATGCCCGATTCGGGATCGATCACTCGTCCGCCGGTCAAAACAAGGTCGTAGATAATCGAGTCGCTCATCCCACGTCCACCTTCTTTAGTAAAGATCTTGTATCGGTTCCCAATTATCAGAACGAGCGATAGGCTCCTCGACAACCGAACCCTGGCGCTTCGAGAGCCTGTAGGCTCCCGCAGTATCCACCGCCGAAATCACCCTGAATCCGTGGTCCAGGACAGCCAACGCACAACTGTTGTCGATGGCGATTCCAATGTCGCTGTGTTTGAGCATCATGCCGTGAAAATCGGCCCGCCGAGGCACGCCCTGAGTGTCGCTGTCATAGTGAGGACACGCCAGACCCTTTATCAGGCCCATGCCCGCCACTCTGATGTACTTCCAATCGTCTGGGTTGTAAGAGGCCATCGAGTCCGAATGGCCCCACTCGAACCAGCAGATCGCCCCTGCGCTGACTCCCGACAATACTGTGCCATTTTCCCACGCCTGTCGAATAAGGCTGTCGACGCCTAGATACCGCCATCGCCGCATCATCTTGAGCGTGTTTCCGCCGCCGACGTATATTATGTCCGGGGACAGAATTTTGCTCCTCAACTCATCATCGCTAGGACTTCTGCCTAACAGGTTCAACACGTCGACTGAGCAGCCAAGCTCCCCATATACTTGCGCGAACGTCTCACCGTACTCAGCAGAATCATAGCTAGCCGTCGGGATGAACAGGACGCTGGGGGCGTTCTTGCCAGACAGCTCTAATATGAACCTATCGATGCTGTCCGTCTCGCCTTCCCGTAGGCCGCCGCCTCCAATCGCAACAATCTTGCCCATTTTCGTTATCCTTCCAATGCGTCCTCAGGATGCCGCGTATGCCAGGCCGTCATCGCCTGATACGCCCTGGCGATGGCGAGTATAGTGTTCTCCTGGTATGGACGGCCCATGAACTGGATTCCAGTGGGTAGACCCGCGTCGGAAAAGCCACTAGGAACCGAGATTGAAGGAAGGCCGCACCCGTTTCCAATCGCGCCCATGAGGTCGCCCGGGCCGGGAGACGGCGATGCCTTTCGGAACTCTTCGTCGATGGGTGACGCCACTCGCGGACTTGTTGGAGCGGCGATGGCGTCATATTTCGACATTACTCCGTCAACCTCTCTCGACATGACACCACGAATCCGCAGAGCCTTCACATAGTCCGTCGCCAAAACAGAAGTCCGAGCGTATGGCCCGTAATGGTCCTCCGGCGCCGTAAGCTCTGCCGCTGTGCCTTCTTCAATGAAGTCCTCGAAAGCCGCCGCAGACTCGACGTTCAAGATAGTGCGAATTGCCGCAACGTAGGGGTAATCAGGAAACTCCATCTCCTCCACGTCCGCCACCTCGGAAATAGCGGCCAATGCCTTCTCAAAATTCTCCCTCACCGGTTCTTCCGCCCCGTCCGCTACGTCCTTCAGGACGCCAATTTTGAATCTCCGCCCTTCCGTCGGGCTGTCATCGTATGCGAAAGTCATGTCCGCCGCGGTCGGATCATCGGGGTCAGGCCCTGCGATAGCCTCCAACACGAGACCGCAGTCATCTGCTGTCAAACCCAAAGGCCCCAACTTGTCCAGGGTCCAACACAACGCCATCGCGCCGTACCGGCTCACTCGTCCATACGTGGGTCGCAAACCCGCAAGACCGCAATTGTTCGCCGGAGACAGAATCGATCCCCACGTCTCCGAGCCAATCGCAAATGGCACAAGACCTGCCGCCACAGCCGCGCCTGATCCTGCAGACGACCCGCCTGTCCAAGTCTCCCGATTCCATGGATTTCGGGGCGGGCCGGTGAATGTTGCTGTGGGTTGACGATATCCCATGCCTCCGGCAAGCTCGATCATTGCAAGCTTCCCAGCCAACACAGCCCCGGCCTCTTCCAATCGCCGAACAACCGTGGCATCAAAATCGAAGGTCTGATCCTTAAGCGGCGCGGCTCCCCACGATGTCGGAATGCCGTCCGACGTCGCCAGCAAATCCTTGGCTCCCCACGGAATCCCGTGGAGCGGGCCTTTATAGTCACCCGCCGAGATTTCGCGCTCCGCCTGCTCCGCCTGTCTTGAAGCCCGTTCGCGAGTCAGTGTAGTCAGAGCGTTGTAGCTCGGCCCTCGTTGCTCTAATCTGTCGAGGAAAATTTCGCTGAGTTGCATCGGAGAAATTTGTCTCGACTTCAGCAGTTCCGCCAGTTGACGAATCGGCGTAAACACAAGGTCGTTATTCATCGTTATCGGCTCCTCGAAAGGGCTGGAAATTGGCGAACGGCTCGACGGCGTTAGTGAGCCTGACCTTGCGAAGTTCCGCTGCCAGGCCTTCGACGCCGTCGACGCCACTGCGAACTTCCTCCAACTGCTCGTCGGTCAGTCGGTCGCCGTACTTGGCTTTAACGATCTCGAACAGCATGTCTGATCTCGATACTTTTTTATTTTCATCTGGCATGGTTGTCTCCTCGCCGCTCAGAATAGTGCGCCTATACTAACATCTGATCGACCCGAAGTTAATTTCGACTGATATACTTCCCACATCACGAGTTGAGAATCAGAATATGACCCTTCGAGCCGGCATCTTCGGCTACCCTTTGGGACACTCGATATCACCAGCCTTCCAACAGGCGGCGTTCGATCATCTTGGCATCGACGCCATCTACGAGGCTTGGGAGACTCCGCCCGAAAAGCTGGGCCATGCTGTGGCGTCACTGCGATCAGGCGACTTCATGGGAGCCAACGTCACCGTACCGCACAAACAGGCAGTCCAACAACATCTCGACACCATCGAGCCGCTGGCGGCTTCCATAGGGGCAGTGAACACAATCGTTCGAGATGATTCCCAGTTGGTCGGTCACAACACAGACGCCTATGGATTCATTCAATCGTTAAAACGCGAGGCCAAATTCGAGCCTACTGGCAAACGAGTCGTGCTAATCGGCTCCGGCGGCGCCGCCAGAGCGGCCGCGTATGGGCTGGCACAGGAGGGCATCGCCTCTCTCGTCATCGCGAATCGAACGCTGGGAAACGCGGTCATGCTCGCAGAGGAGATGTCCAACCAAATGACTGATGTCCGAGCATCAAGCTTGGAATCCGAATCCCTTGAGTCCCACTGCGCTGCCGCCGACCTCATTGTGAACACAACCTCGATAGGAATGCTCCACGGCCCAGCGGAAGGCCGATCGCCGATCTTGGAAGAGTTCATTCCCGGCGATTGCTTGGTCTATGACATCGTGTACAACCCGGAGGTTACTCCGTTGCTGAAAGCCGCCCGCCGCCCCGGAGCGCAAACTCTTGGCGGACTCCCGATGCTGGTCTATCAGGGAGCCGCGGCCTTCGAGCTGTGGACGGGCCAACCTGCCCCAATTGAAATCATGTTCACAGCTGCCCAAAAAGCCCTCGAATCCTGACAACTTCCAGCAAAGGAACGCCATGACCAAAGCCGCTCCATTCTCAACCTTCGTAGTCGGAAGTCTCCCCAGGCCCCAGTGGGTCCGAGACCTTATTGAAGATCGAAAAGCAGGCCGAATTTCTGGCGCCGACGCCGAGACTCTGCTTGACGACGCTGTTCCCTCCGCAATCCGAATGCAGGAACGCGCGGGGTTGGACTACGTCTCTGATGGCGAGTGGCGACGGGAGAGTTACGTCAAGGTGTTCGCTGACGCCGTGGACGGCTTCGAGTCCGACCTCCTCGCCGGCGGAGGCTCGCGATTCTCGACCTTGCCCTATCCCGCTGTCACAACCGCCTTGAAACCCAACCGCCCCATCGCCACTGACGAAGCCCGATTCCTCAAGAGCCACTCGGCATCAAAAAACATCGTCGCGGTCCCTTCGCCCTACACCATCGCGCGCCGAATGTGGGACCCTCACCACTCCACCAGCGCCTACGCCACCCGCGAGGAGTTCATGGACGCCTGTATCCCGATTGTCCGAGGCGAAGTCCGCGCTCTCATTGCTCTCAACGTCGAGGCGATTCAGCTTGACGACCCCTGGCTGGCCCTGCTCGTCGATCCCAGCTATCGTAAGCGAGAAGGAATCAAAGACGTCGATCACGAGATCGAAATGAGCGTCCGATCAGTAAACGAGGTCACCGAAGGATTGGACGATGCGTTCATCAGCGTCCACCTGTGCCACGCCCACTTTGACCGACGCCATAGCACGCGTGGCTCCTACGAACTGATTATCGAAGCCCTGGGTCACATGAACGTCGACCGATTCGCAATAGAACTCGCCACGCCCGATTCCGGCGGCCTCGACGCGCTCAAAAACTTCCCGACTGACAAGATATTGGGCCTAGGAGCCATCGACCACACCGACCAAAACGTCGAGATACCAGAGATTGTCATCCAGCGAGTCGAGAACGCCTTGCAGTACGTCCCAGCCGAGCGCATCACACTGAACCCCGACTGCGGATTCGCCCCCTCCAGCGCAAACCCAATGGACCTGGACGAATCCTATTTGAAGCTCACCGCCATGTGCCAAGCTGCACAAATCCTGAAAGACCGATTTTCTTAAGAATTCTGCCACTCGGGACGCTAGGTTATTTCTTCTGGAATCCCGGTAAAATGTCATTCTAGAGCGGCTTTCAATTTTTTGGCCGCGCAGATTTTGCACTCATTTATCGAACCGCAAGCTGACGGCTGAAAGCTGATAGCTGACAGCCCCCCGAAGAGGACCGCCATGAAACTTCTAACCAAGCCAAAAGTCTATCTCGTCTCCAAGCCCAGCGTGGACTGGGACCAGGTCGCCGCATTCCTAGCCGACGAGGATGTTCCCGGCATCCCTGACAGCATCCGTGCGGGTGACGACGAATCCAGCGCCATAATCGAAATCTCAGCCCGCCTCTGCTACATGAGCTTCGGACGCGGACGTCGGGACATCGCCGACTTCATCAACAACCTGCTGTCCTCCAAGGATGGGAGCGTGTTTGAGCACGTGAACTACGGTTTCGTGTTCACTGGAGTCTCTCGAAGCCTGACCCACGAGTTGGTGCGACATCGCGCAGGGTTCGCGTTTAGCCAGAGATCTCAAAGATATGTGGACGAGAGCGAGGGCGCCTTCGTTATCCCGCCCGCATTAGTCAATGAGAACGGCAAGGCCGACGAGGCGAACAAGATTCTGGAAGAAGCCCTTCAATCGGCCTCTGAGAGCTACAACATGCTGGTCGAAAAACTGGAAGACATACTACCTAGAGACAATTTCGAGCTTAGGACAGACCGACGCAAGGCGATTCGCCAGGCCGCCCGCTCGGTGCTCCCCAACGCCACCGAGACCAAGATTTTCACGACCGCTAACGTTCGATCTTGGCGTCATTTCATCGAGATGCGAGGCGCTATCTACGCAGATTGGGAAATCCGATACCTGGCGCTTGAGGTTCTCGATCTGCTCCAAAAGGAAGCTCCCCTCTTGTTTGGAGACTTTGAAATTTCTGCCCTGCCCGACGGCACACGAATAGCCGTCCCCGAATACTCAAAGGTGTGATTCCAAAGCCCACAACGCGCAATTGACGCCTCCAAGCCTCACTGCTACACTCGCACAAATCCCGATGGAGGCAACGCCAGTTGCAGTTTGGCATCTTCTACGAACACCAGATTCCCCGGCCCTGGGATGAACGCGACGAACACAAGTTGTTTCAGGACGCCATCGAACAGGTGGAGCTTGCCGACCGCCTGGGCATCGACTACGCCTGGGAGGTCGAACACCACTTCCTTGAGGAGTATTCTCACTCCTCGGCCCCGGAGGTGTTCCTTGCCGCGTGCAGTCAGCGGACCCAAAGGATTCGTTTGGGCCACGGCATCGTGCTGATGCCCCCCGCTTACAACCATCCGGCCCGAGTCGCCGAGCGCATCGCGACCCTCGACATCGTGAGCAACGGGCGCGTCGAGTGGGGAACCGGCGAGTCCAGTTCCCGCATCGAACTTGAGGGTTTTGGCGTTCACCCCGACCAAAAACGCGACATGTGGGAAGAAGCCGTCCGCGAGACCGCCCGCATGATGGACTCTAGCCCTTACCCCGGTTTCGAAGGCAAGTATTTTTCCATGCCCCATCGAAACGTCGTTCCCAAGCCGGTCCAAAAACCGCACCCGCCCATCTGGGTCGCCTGTTCCAACCGTGAAACTATCAAGATGGCGGCGCGTATGGGCATCGGCGCCTTGACCTTCGCATTCGTCGACGCAGAGGAAGCGTCCCACTGGGTTGACGAGTATTACACCACGTTCAAGAACGAGTGCGAACCCATCGGTCGGGCCGTGAATCCCAACATCGCGATGGTCACCGGATTCATGTGCCACGAGGACTCAGACACCGCCGTCCAGCGAGGCCTTCAAGGCTTTCAGTTCTTTGGATACGGACTTCAGCACTACTACGGCACGGGAACCCATCTCCCCGGCGAATTCAACATCTGGGACGACTTTGTGAAGAACGGCCCCAAACAACAAGGGCCAACCGGCTGTATCGGCAATCCGGAACAGGTGAGAAAAACGCTCGAAATTTACGAGTCCGCAGGCGTCGATCAAGTCGTGTTCATCCAGCAAGGCGGCAACAACAAACACGAGCATATCAAGGAATCCTTGGAACTGTTCTCCGAGACCGTCCTGCCTGAGTTCAAGGCGCGACACGATGCAAGCTCTCAACGTAAAACCGAGGAGTTGGCGCCCTACGTCGAAGCGGCGAATCAGCGCATCCCACCCATTGAGCCGATCTCTCCTAATCCGCCTGTCGACTCCTATCCAGTCATGATGGAAAAATTGGGGATTCCTCAAGACCCAGCGCAACGGCGCTCAAGCATCCTTGCGCTTCTGGGCGCGGAACCAGATCCTGGTGACGACGACTGACCACACCAACCCTCTGCGTCCCATTAATCTAGGGAGAACAAAATGCCGAGCAAGGAGTTACAGGCGGTGATCGACCTGTTGACCTCAAGACAGCAGGCCAGCAAACTGACGATTCAAGACGCCAGGGCAGGCAAGACGATATTCATGCGTAACATTGGCTGCGACACCCAAGTCGATGTGACCAGCGTTGACGCCAATGGCGTTCTCGCCGAGTGGGTTGCCGCGCCTAACGCCAACGACAATTGTGCGGCCCTATTCCTCCACGGCGGCGCCTACATCTTGGGGTCTATCGAATCCAATCGAGAATTGGCGGCCAGAATCTCAAAATCGACTCGCAGCCGGGTTCTCAACATCGAGTATCGACTTGCGCCTGAAAACCCGTTCCTTGCTGCCGTCGGAGACGCAACCGACGCCTACCGATGGGTGTTGGACCAGGGAATCGACCCGGCACAGATCGCCATTGCCGGAGCCTCGGCAGGCGGAGGTTTGACCGTGGCGGCGCTGGTGTCTTTCCGAGATTCAGGCAGCCCGATGCCCGCCTGTGCTGTGTGCATATCGCCGTGGGTTGATCTTGAGTGCATCGGAGAAACCATGACATCCAAAGCAAGCGTTGATCCGATGATTCAACGAGACGGTCTCGTCGGCATCGCGAACATATACCTCAACGGCCCCGACCCCCGAACTCCGCTGGCCGCCCCGCTCCGCGTCGACCTCACCGGACTGCCTCCCACCCTCGTCTTGGTAGGCACATGGGAAACCCTTCTCAGCGACTCAACCCGTCTGGTTGAAAAAGCCGAGTCAGCCGGCGTCGATGTGACACTGGAACAGTGGGACGAGATGATCCACGTCTGGCCGATATACGCCCCAGTCCTTCCGGAGGGCCAACAGGCTATCGACCGGATTGGCGAGTTCGTCCGTCAACACCAAAACGTCGCGACTGCGGCAGACTAACCCCATAGAGAGCGATAGTACATGACTGACCAGAACCGCCCGGAACCCAAATTCGACTGGTTCATCCCCATAGACGGTGACGGGGCGCACATCGGCACCCTTCGAGCCGAGCGTCCGCCCACTTTCGAGTATCTGCGAAACGTCGTCGAGACCGCCGAGCGCAACGGCTTCTATTCCCTTCTGATACCAACAAGATTCGCCAACGGACTGTTTGAGGAAGGAGCGCCACTGGCAGAAACCTGGACCACCGTGACTGCCCTTGCAGCAGTCACCAGTCGGATTCGATTCTTGATAGCCGTGAGACCCGGCTTCGTATCCACTGGGCTGTGGGGCCAGATGGCGGCAAATCTGGACCAGATAAGCGGGGGCCGCATCGACATCAATGTCGTCCCAGGAGGCATCCAGGGGGACTTCGAGCGTTTCGGCGAGACCAGTGACCACGCCCACCGATACGAACGCGCCGAGGAATTTATCGCGGCGCTCAGGCTTCTATGGTCAACCACCGACCCTGTTGACTTCGAGGGCGATCACGTCCAACTGCGAGGCGCCTTCTGCTCTCCAGGTGTCGTGAATGGAGGCCCGAAATTCTACTTGGGCGGCGCGTCAGACCGCGCTCTCGGCCTTGCCGGCCGCCAGTCAGATATGTATCTGGCGTGGATACTCCCTCAAGATGAAATCTCCGCATTCTTCGACCGCGCAAGAGCGCAATTCGCCGCAGCTGGACGCGCGCCGGGTTTCGGACTCCGAACTCACATTATAACCCGACCGACCGAAGCCGAAGCGTGGGACGCCGCCGAAGACCTGTTATCTCAGGCCACCTCCGTCGTCAAGTATCAGCGGCAGGCCGTGTTTGCTGGAACGGCGATGGTTGGCCAACAGGGACAATCCAGAATAATTGCCGACCATAGAGTGGGAACCCACCTCTGGAATGGCATATCCACCGTACGCGTCAACTGCGGCACCGCCATCGTCGGCTCGCCGGAGCAGGTCGCGGAAGAGCTCCTCGGATACTGGAAACTGGGCGTAGACGAATTTATCCTCTCAGGATACCCACACGTCGAGGAATGCGACCGCGTGGCATCTGGTGTTCTGCCCATAATCAAATCCCTCATAGACGACGAGCGAGGCACATAACTTCATGGCGAACGCAGAGATAATATCCATCGGCTCAGAGCTGCTCCTCGGCCAGATTATGGACACCAACGCCTCATGGATGGCTCAACGCCTGACTGACCTGGGCGTCAATCTGTTCTACAAAACGGTCGTCGGGGACAACCCTGATCGAATGGCTGAGGTCATCGAACGCGCTCTGGAACGATCCGACATCGTGATAACCGGCGGCGGACTCGGCCCCACACAGGACGACATCACGAGGGAGATTGTCGCCCAGGTCACGAACCGCAAGCTGGTCAAAGAGCCGGAGTTAGTTCTCCAATTGCAGGAACGCTTCCAAAAACGCGGCATGATAATGACGCCCAACAACGAGCGTCAGGCCTTCATTCCCGAAGGCTCGATCATCGTCAACAATCCCAACGGCACAGCCCCATCCTTCATAGTCGAAGACCCTCGCGCCGCGATATTCACGCTGCCCGGAGTCCCCTTCGAGATGAAATGGCTGTTCGACAACGAGGTTGCGCCATACCTCCGGCAAAAATTCAACCTCGCCGAGACGATCATCTACCGAGTCCTAAAGGTGGCCGAACTCGGAGAGAGCCGTGTCGATGACGCCATCGGGCATCTGATTGCGGAATCCCAAAATCCCACCGTAGGCGTCCTAGCCCATCCCGGCCAAGTGGACGTTAGAATCGCCGCCAAAGCCGCCGACATCGAGACCGCAAACTCGCTGATCGACCCTGTAGAAGTAGAGGTCCGCCGACTATTGGGACGCCATGTGTTTGCCACCGACGAGGAATCGATGGAAGACGCCATTGGCGATCTTCTCGCCGACCAGGGCAAAACCGTCTCGGTGTACGAAGACCTCACTGCCGGTCTGTTGGCCGGCAGGCTTCAGACATCCAATTCCGAATTTTTCGTAGAAGGCCTAATTAGCAACTCCGAGGCGACAACCAGACGACTTCTGCAATTCTCCAACAAATCATCAGACTTAAACTCTCTGAAAGGCGACGCCATAAAGCTCACACAAGAACTGGCATCGTGCGTCAGGTCAATGACAGGCTCAGACCTTGGGCTTGCTCTGCACGCCATCGAACACCCGGAGGAAGAAGCCGAGAACCTTGCCAGAGGCCGCACCTACATCTCAATCACCGACGGCGCCAGCTTCAAAAGCCGTAACTACAGCTACGGAGGCCGGGGATTGCCCGACCGGACACGAATGAGCTTCAATGCTATTGAGCTTCTCAGAGTCGCACTCATGGACGGCTTTTGATACGCAAATCGGCACGCTGATCAATAATTCTTGAAATCAATAGGCGGGAATCAGGTGTTCCAACCGGCTCCGCTAAGACCAAATCAAACAACCTGGCAACGTTGGCGACGGGCCGGAATGGTCGTCGCAATATTGCTGGTCGTCGTCACGGTGCTTTGGTTGGCGCGAGGAGCGTTGTTCCCCTTTGCGATTGCAATCATCCTCGCTGAGTTGCTCCACCCGTTAGTTGACCGTGTCGTAAGATTGCAACCGTGGCGTGAAAAGTTCCCAGGATTCACCCGCATTGTGGCAATTCTCGCCATATACGTGATTGCGGCGGCGGCTGTCATTGGCCTGGGATTCCTTATGATACCTCCTCTATTTCAAGAGTCTCAAGAATTTATTGAAACTGTTCCTGAGCTTTATGAGAGCGCCCGCGTGACGTTGGAGGATTGGGGCAAGGAATACACGGAACGCATACCCGAGGAACTGCGGGTTCAGATTGAGTTGAGCGTCGAGAGTGGCGGGGAAATTCTCGGTTCGGCCGCCCGTTCTATCATGGGCAAGACCTTGAACGGAGTTACTAATGCCGTCACCCTCGTCATCGGTTTGGCTATCGTGCCGTTCATGTTGTTCTACATTCTGAAAGACGGCCACGGCTCTCTGGACGGATTCTACTCGGCGTTATCCCCCGCGAACAGACGGCACGCGCACAATGTCGTTCAAATCATCCACAACGTAATCGGGGCCTACATACGAGCACAGCTTTTCAGCGCATTGATTGTCGGAGTCTCGGTATTTGTGGGCCTGTTCATTCTCGGCGTGAAGTTCGCCGCCGTGCTGGGTCTTATCGCCGGTCTTTTTGGCCTGATCCCCATAATCGGCGCGGTTCTCGGCGCCGTCCCCGGTTTGTTGGTGACTCTAGCGACGTCCCGCGAGGATATGATTTGGGTCATCGTGCTGTACGTCGTGGTGCAGTTCGTCGAGAGCAACATAATCTCTCCCAGAATCCAATCGAAAGCCGTCAATATCCACCCTGCACTAATCTTGGTCGTCCTGGTAATCGCCAGCGAGACCTCAGGCCTGTGGGGCGTGGTTGTAGGTGTTCCGTTGACCGCGGCGGCCCGGGACGTGTTCAAATATTTCTACGGCGAATGGACTCGCCAGCAATTCGGAGAAACTCGTCTGCCAACCCCAACCGGAGAAATATCAGCGCAATCAGACCAGCCCACAGCTCCCAGACCACCAACAGAATCTTCTCTTGATATGGAGGAATAATAATGCGATTGATTAGATACCAATACGGCGGCGCCACGAGCTACGGAATCGTTGAAGGCGATCAGGTAGAGGGCGTCAGCGGGAATCCTTTCGACGGTCACCGCGCGACTGGCAACCGGCTTCCCCTGAGCGCCGTCAAAATCGGAGTGCCTTTCGTGCCTCGGACATTCTACGCCGCCGGAATCAACTACGAAGAGCATGTCCGGGAAGCCGCCGCCCTATTGGGCAACGAGCCAAACCTGCCCACAAGAGCCGACGTCGGGTACCGAGCCAACAACGCCCTCATAGCCCACGGCGAGCCGATAATCATTCCAGCCGACGCCACCGAACGAGTCCAGTACGAAGGCGAATTAGTGGTAGTCATCGGCAAACAGGCAAAGCATCTCTCCGAGGACGCGGCGTTCTCCTGCATTCTCGGATACACCATCGGCAACGATGTGAGCGAACGCACTTGGCAGGCAAACGACCGCACCCTCTGGCGGGCCAAGAACACCGACACCTTCAAGCCTATGGGGCCGTGGATAGAGACCGAAGCCAACCCCGAGGACATGCAAACCACCGTCAGGCTAAACGGCGAGGTGGTATCGCAATTCGCCACCAACAGCATGATATTCGGCATTGCCCACTACATCGCCGAAATGACGAAGTACCTCACTCTCTACCCCGGAGACATGATCTGGATGGGCACCGACGGAGCCACACAGAACATGAAGGCCGGAGACACCGTTGACGTCGAAATCACCGGCATCGGAACGCTCAGCAACCCTTTGATTGGCGAGGAGTAGTTAATTAATGGCAACAATCAATTCAGTTCTTGGCCCCCTGGACACCGCGGACATCGGATACACCCTGTCCCACGAACACGTCCTGGTGACATCTGCGGGAATCCAGTACGTCTATCCCGAATTTATCGACCGTGAGGGAACAATCGCGCGGGCCGTCGCCGATCTGAAGACCGCATACTCTGAGGGTCTCCGCACCATCGTTGACGTTACGACCATCGACCTGGGTCGCGACATCCGAATGCTGGAACAGGTGTCCAGAGAATCCGGCATCAACATCATTTGCGCCACCGGGACATGGCGGGACATCCCTCGCGTGTTCTGGTCGGCATCGCCGGACATGGTGGCTCCGTTATACATCAGGGAAATCGAAGAGGGCATCGAAGGCACAGGCATCAAAGCCGCCATCATCAAGGTCGCAAACGACGTGGGCGGCGTCACTCCGGAAGGCGAGATCATTCTGCGAGCGGCTGCCCGCGCTCAGAAGGCCACCGGAGTCCCAATCTCCACTCACACCTGGGCGCCAGAGAGAGTCGGCGAACAGCAGGTGCGAATTTTCGAGGACGAGGGCGTGGACCTCAACAGAGTCTACGTCGGCCACAGCAACGACACCACCGACACCGAATACCTGATTGGCCTGCTGGAAAAAGGCGTCTGGATTGGCCTCGACCGCTACCCAGGCCGACAGACTGAACACACACCCGACTGGATAGGCCGCACCGAGACTGCCAAGAAACTCATCGACGCCGGATACGGACACCGCATCATGCTCGGCCACGACTGGTCGGTGACCCTCAGTATCGCCAGCAAGGAGATGCAAGAGCAACGGCTGAAGTACAACCCGGACAGCTACCTGTTCATCACGCGCAACGTGGTTCCCAAGCTTAAGGAACTCGGCGCAACCGAAGAGGACATACAAAACATATTTGTGAACAACCCACGCAATTTCTTTGAAGCATCATAGGGGTTAGGAATCAGGGTTTCAGGTGTCAGGTAAGACATCAGGATTCCTCGCAAAAAAATAGGGCCCCGCCCGAAGGCAAGACCCTATAAAGGTGAGAGGTCCCCTCAGGGAACACCTACCCGAGGGGCCTCCTCATACTACTATCCAACGCGCAGCCTCCTTTCTTGAGACACTTCCAAAAGCTGTCAACCCCCACCGCACTCGTCTCATAAGCTATTATAAATCAACTACCCTCAGTTGAAAACCTGCTAACCCGAAATCTGGCGGGAAAATTCGGAGATTCTCCCACATGATAGGCAGCGTCAACGGCGTAATAATCTGGACTCAGAACCTCGACCGCCTCACAAAGTTCTACACAGAAACGATGGGTCTGACACCTCATTCTGTCCGCCCACATTTCGTCAATTTCGAGTGGGGCGAGATGAGATTCAGCATCGGCTCGCACACCGAAATCAAGGGCCAGGCCGCCGACCCGTACCGAATAATGATCAACTTCGATGTGACAGACATCCATGCCACTCATCAGACGCTGAGGGAACAAGGCGTGGAGTTCACCCGACCGCCGGAACAGGAGCATTGGGGCGGTTGGGTGGCAACCTTGCTGGACCCCGACGGCAACATGCTTCAGCTTCTCCAACAGCCTTAAAATTTGCGTCCCTGACCAGGACTGCGCCTCGGTGTTCCACTGCAATAACCGCAGGCCAACTATTGTCAGCTTGCAGCTCTCGATTCTGTTTATATGTGGGTCTAACATCTCCTGACGGTTATTACACTTCAGATAGCCGCCGGCAGAAATTCCCCTATGTCAGTTCACATCGACGTCCACGTTGACATTGGTGTTCGTAGTCGCCGATCCTTTCCAGCCTCCATACACATTCGCCGAGCTGTTGACGTCCACATCTACATCAACGCTCGTCCTCCGCGACACGCTCGCAGATGGCGAACAGGGAGCGAAGTAGCAGATGTACGGAGCATAACCGTAGTGGCTTGGGTAACGCGTAGGAAACGTCTTTGCTTTCTGGCCGCGCCGCATCGTGAGGCAGTCATAAAGACCCGACAGTTTCCCCGACCCGCACAGATGCCCACAGTGTTTCCCTTCGCACGCCCTGTAGTATGGATGCGTGGTGAGGTGATGTGGCAACAGACGGCGCGCTTCAGTGGTTGTAACTGAGCGGGCTATAGTGACCGCCCCAACGGCCACCCGGCCCGATGTACCCAAATCCGGCGGTGCCGACAGCGCTTAGCAAAGCGATCGCGAGGATCGCCTCCACTGCCCATCTCGGTGTTCGGATTCTTCTCTTTCTCATGCGTAAGATACCCCTCTCTTTGGCATTGGTCATTTGGTACTCAAATACGTGGAACATACAAGTAGCTGAGTTCTATGCCGCAAGAATTGAAGCCGAGCGCACACCATGATCAGAGTATCGAACTAACTGTTAACTCGGTGCGTGCTTGCCCGGAGGAGTCGGAGTTTCGCTCACTTGATGAATGCTGCCCTTGTCCTCGATCTCGTGGTCTTCGGCGCTGCCTGTTGGGACAAAACCGATGGCCTCCTTGGTGTGACAGATGTCGCGCCAGCGATAATTGTTGTCCGACATTGCGTCGAAGGTATCGGACATCAGGTCGTCGGGAGCGTCAATGCACTTTTGGACGAACTGCACGCAGTCGGCATGGCTTAGGTAGCCCGGATAGTGGCGACGGAGAACTGGGACGTCACCTGGCAGAACTACCCCAAGCCTGATATTCAACACTGATACGCCAAACTGGTCCGAGTACATCCGCCCAAGCGCCTCTCCAAAGACCTTCGAGACGTATCCGAGATGAATTGGCCTGAAAGGCATGTCATCGGTGATCATCGTCCATGTCTCAGGGATCTTGTCGTAGTCTGCGCCCACAATCTCGGTGTACGGATTTTCCATCTCATAACCCAGCATGGTTCCGCCAGAACTGGCGAAGATTATCCGACGAACGTCGTTTTGCTTCGATGCCTCGAAAACGTTGTAAGTCCCGCCGATGTTGAAACGGTGTATCCGCTCCCAGTTCCAACCGCCCGTTGTGTCGGCGGCCAAATGGACGACGGTGTGGATACTCTCGAAAGCTGGTTATATCGCATCAAAATCGGCGATGTCCGCCTGGGTGGTTGTCACGCCTTCATCAGTTCTGCGGTTCAGAGCGCTGAACTCGTGCTGGTCGGTTAGATTTCTTAACACTAGCACCCCGATCAGTCCGCTGCCGCCCGTCACCAGCACTTTTTCCTTGCCGCTCACCATCATTTAACCTCGCCAATCCTGACACCTGAGAACCTGTCGCCTCACCCTCAGTCCAACTCCGGAGGTCTGCGCTCATACAGCCTGACCTGCTGTTGGTAGGCGTAGGCCACTTGAAACACCGTTGATTCGTCGAATGGTTTCCCGCCTATTTGGAAACCGACCGGCAGGCCGTCTGGTGTCAGGCCACACGGGACCGAGATCGCAGGCATGCCCGTCAGGTTGTAAGGTCCCGTAAGGCTCCTAAGGCTGGAAGTGTTGCGAGAACTTGCCGTCGAAAACGGTGGAGGCGGGGTGGACATCGTGGGTGTCGCAATTACATCCACTGTCTTCAGAACTTCCGCAAACTCGCGCTTGATCACGTTCCGCACGCGCTGGGCCTGAACGTAATCCCCTCCGCTCACGAGGCCGCCAAGCCGGAACCGTCCCCGCACCATTTCTCCGAAATCCTCCGGCCTGTTCACGAGATTCGTGCGATGGTACGCGTACGCTTCACTCAACATGATCGTTTGCTGGGCGCCGCCCGCGTACTCCAGCGACGGAATAGAAACATCAACGAGAGTGGCCCCCAGCCCTTCAAGAGTATCCAGCGCGGCCTCGGCCAGGGCCTTGGTGTCTGCGTTTATCGCGCCATCGTCGGGGAAGAAATAGTCTCGCGGAACGCCGACGGTCATGCCCTCGACGTCGTCCACCAGCGATTCTGTGTAGTCCGGCACTGGCGCCCTGCTGGTCGTCGGGTCTTTCGGGTCGAAGCCCGCGATAGCCTGAAGCATCAACGCCGAGTCTTCCACCGTCCAGGTCAGGGGGCCGCAGTGGTCGAGGCTCCAACTCAGCGGCACGACGCCGTATCTACTGACGCGCCCATAGGTCGCCTTGATGCCCGCGATACCGCAGTGAGCGGCCGGTCCACGGATAGAACCTCCCGTGCAGGAACCAAGAGTTCCCATAGCCAGGCCCGCGGCAATTGCTGTCCCGGAGCCGGAGCTTGACCCGCCCGGCATGTGATCCAGGTTCCACGGGTTCTTCGCCAACGGGAAGCCGCACGTCGGGTCCGGACCTCCCAGAGCAAACTCGTGCATCGCCAGCTTGCCCAACAAAACCGCTCCCGCCGCCTTCAGCTTCGCGGTGGTCGTGGCGTCCTCAGTGGGAACCCTGTCCTTCATCACACGGGAACTGGCGGTCGTGCGGATACCGGCAGTGTCATACAGGTCTTTCAAAGCGATAGGGATGCCATGCAGCGGCCCCCGATATTCTCCCGCCAGCAACTCGGCCTCTGCCTTTCTGGCGTCGGCCAGCGCTCCCTCGTGCAGTATCGTGATGTAGGCATTCAGCGTCGGGTCGAGCCTGTCGATTCGGTCTAGAAATGCGCGAGTAAGCTCAACAGGCGATAACTCGCCATCACGAATCAGGTCCGCCGCTTCGGCAATCGTCAGGTAGCAAAGCTCATTGGATTCAGTCATTATTCAGCCTCACACTTCCGGGTCCCAGACAGGCTCAAACGAGACCGCCAGGTCCTCTGCTCCAAGCTGTGCGTTGTGGAGATTGTCCACCCCTGGTTGGAAAACGTCATACGCTTCCTTGAGTTCCGCAAGCTCGGCGTCGGTAAGTTCCATCCCCGCTCTGGAAACCAGAGCCTTGAAAACATCCATCGAAACTTCGCCAGATGTGGTCACGATGCACACTCCTTTCAGGTATCTTTCCCAGAATCTGAATGCTGACGGCTGATAGCTGACAGCTAGCCTACGGCCCCTCTTCATAATACTGCCGAGGCGACCGCGCAGGAAACGGCTGATACGGATAGTTCGCCAGCCGGTCTTCGTCCAGGTCAATACCGATGCCCGGAGTGGTCGGAACCTGAATGTAGCTGTCCTTGACCTCGAAGGGAACTTTGGCGATGTCCTTGCCAAACTCTTCTAGATTCACGAAATACTCCGTGATGAGGAAATTGGGTATCGCCGCAGAGACCTGCAAGGTCGCGGCCAGACCCAGCGTTGTGCTGTTGTAGTTGTGAGGAGAGACGACCACGAAATAGGGTTCAGCCATCGCGGCTATCTCCTTCAACTCAAGGATGCCGCCGACGTTGCAAACGTCGGGGTTAATGATGTCTGCCGCCTGCTTCTCGAACACCTCTCGGAATTCGAACTTAGTGTATAGTTCCTCGCCGGTCACAACAGGCAGGTTGATGTCCCGCTTGACCGCCGCCAGAGCGTCGATGTTCTCGGCCAGCACCGGCTCCTCGTACCAGAAAGGTCGGAACCGCTCAATCTCACGAGCGATGCGCCGGGCGTGCATAGGAGCGAGCCGACGATGCATCTCCACGAGGATGTCAACATCCCAGCCTACGGCATCGCGAACCGCTTCGACATTCTCAATGGCCGCGTTCTCAACATCCTTGCTCACATACGTGCGCCATGGGCCTGGTATGGGGTCGAATTTCATCGCTGTGAAACCCATCTCAACGACTTCTTGAGCGCGTTCGGCAAGAGTCTGTGGATTTGTGCTTCCAGACCAACCGTTGGCATACACGCGAATCTGGCTCCGACAGGCGCCACCCAACAGCATATGGACCGGCATGCCTGCGACCTTTCCAGTGATGTCCCACATCGCCTGCTCGATACCACTGAGAGCGCACCACAGGTCCATCGCGCTCCGCCGACCAGCGAAGTCGTCATAAGCGATCTGCATGAAGTGCTTGATGTTCCGAGGGTCGCGCCCTATCAAGTAGCGCTTCAACTGGTCAATGTGAGCGGTTATCTGGGTGTCTCGATCAGACTGCGTGTACGCCTCGCCCCAGCCATATACGCCCTCATCGGTCTCGACCTTCACAAAGCAAAGGTTTTTGCCCCGACCACCGGGATGGGCCAGAAAATGCTTTACGTCCGTTACTTTCATTTGATACCTCCGCGTAGGTGTGAGCTACGCCCCTACTGAGCCGTCCAGCCGCCATCCAAAACCAACTCGCTGCCTGTGACAAAACCCGATTCGTCCGACGCTAGGTACAAAACCCCGTTGGCAATCTCCACAGGCTCACCGTAACGGCCCATCGGAATTCTACCGACCATTTTGCCGAGGTTCTCCGGGTTCCCTCGACTGTCGGCTGTCATATCGGTGTTGACAGGGCCGGGATGCACCGAGTTGCACCGGATGCCATCCGGCGCGTATTGGAGGGCTGTCGTTTTGGTCAAAAGTCGGATAGCGCCCTTTGAGGACTGGTACTGCGGGCTCGACATTTCTGTGCCGACCAACCCAAGCTGAGACGAAATATTAATAATCGAACCGCCGCCGGATTTTCGCATCTCCGGTATCGCAGCCTTAGTGCCCAGAAAAGGGCCTTTGGAGTTAACGTCCATCACACGGTCCCAATCCGCCTCAGTTGTGAATTCGATCATGCCGTGCGCGCTGACGCCGGCGTTGTTCACCAGAATATCCAGTCTGCCGAACTTCGCGACCGTGGCGCCGATAGCATCTAGCCACGACTGTTCGCTGGTGACATCCAGCGAGACGAACAACGCCTGACCGCCGGACTGGTTGATCTCCGCTTCAGTCCGCTTGCCCGCTTCCTCCAGCACGTCCCCAATAGCGACGGCAGCTCCCTCGTTGGCGAACAATTTCGCCTCGGTTGCTCCCATCCCTCGCGCACCACCGCTGATGAACGCCACTTTTCCGGCTAGTCTCATTGTTCTATCTCTCCATGCACTGAATGGTCAGGGAATCGCGCCGCCAGTGTAGCGCCTTTTGTATTTGCACGGGGCATGTGGCTCCCTCCGAGTTCCCGGAAATCCGAGTGTCGAAATCTTGCGATGTTGACCCCGAAAACTCGTTATTGATAGACTCGACCCATTATCAAGATGAGGTCAGAAACAAATGAAAATACACTTTGACAGAGAGAAACTATTCTCAGACGCAAACGTCGCGATATTAGCCACCGTGGATAGCAAGAATCGACCCCACGGCATGCCCATCTGGTACATATATCAGGACGGAACGTTCGTCATGAGCGCCAGCGGGACATCGCAGAAGGTAAGGAATATTCAGAGGTCGGGCAACGCGACGCTGATTATTGATCGCCGCGAGACGCCCTACCACGCGGCAATGATTCGGGGACGGGCCGAGATAGGGCCTGCGCCAGATGACGCATGGCGATTAAAGCTCGCCGTCCGATACCTGGGCGAGGAACGGGGGAATGCCTACCAGTCTCAAGGCTCCAGCGAAAACAGCGTCACCATAACACTGCATCCCGACGACGTGATCGAGTATCAGGGGGCTGCGGGCCGGGACTAAAATCTACTGAGGGTCAGACAACGAATCCAATAGAGCCTCAGCCCAGTCATGCAGAGCGTCGTAACGGTCGGATCCGCAATGGGGACATTCCAAGTCTCCAACGCAGTATCGCATGCCGCAATTTGAACACGGATTGATGCGATCCAAACTATTCATCACCTTTTGAATTTCCTGTTCTAACGCCATAAATTAGACTTGCCGCAACCTCTCATAAACATTGAAAACTTCTTCACGATAGGGCATGCCCGTCAACGCGCCGCGCCCTCGCAGCTTTAGGCCGGCCGTCACAGAACCCAATCGAGCCGCCTCCTCGACGTCCATGCCGTTGAGAATCCCGTGCAGGAAACCGCCATTGAAGGCGTCGCCGGCGGCTGTCGTGTCTATCGGGCCATCGGGTCGGTAGGCCGAAACCTCAATAACTTGGTCCTCCACGCCTAGGACCGCACCATGTTCGCCTCTGGTCACCGCGACGACTGGAACGCCCCGACTTCGGAAATGCGCCACAACCTCATGAGGATCGTCGGTCCCAAGCATCATCTGGGAGTCCGCAGGAACGTTCGGCAAGAAGTAATCGACATACGGAATTACTTCCTCCATAGCCTCGCGGGCTTCGTCGTGGCTCCAGAGTTGATGGCGATAGTTGGGGTCATATGAGACGGAGATGCCTTTGCCTTTCGCAATCTGCGCCGCTTTCAAAACTGTTTGCCTGGCGGTTGTCGAGATCGCCTGAGTGATGCCGCTGAGGTGCTGAATCCTGGCACCGCCGATGTAATCCGAGTCGAGATCGCCAGGCTCGATCGTGCTGGGCGCGCTCCCCTTGCGGTAATAGACGAACTCCCGGTCTCCCCCAGGAAGCAGAGAGACGAAATGCACCGCGTTGAATCCTGGAACCTTCCGGACATGGCTGGTGTCGATGCCCTCGCCTTCCCACGTCTGGAGGAGGTAACCTGCAAAAGGGTCATCCCCCAACCGGGTCACGTAGCCCGTGGAGGTTCCCAGCCGCTGGGCCGCCACCAGAATATTGAAACTGTCTCCTGCCAGAGATCGGGTGAAGGTGTGGGCCTCCTCGATCGGCTCCTCGGAGAACAACTCAATCATGCACTCGCCAATGCTCAAGATTTCCGGCATCTTTTGTATTTGATCTCCTGTGATCCTGGGCGTAATTATCTGCCGCATTTGCGGATTCTCCGTGGCTAAGAGGTCGGGATGTGTATCCCCTCGGTCGTCATCCGCATTGTGTAGATAGATGTGCGAGCGGTGAACAGCATAGTCCGATGGTCTGGCCCGCCCCAGGCGACGTTGGCCGGAATTTCGGGCAATCGGATTATCCCCATATTGGAACCGTCCGAGTCGAACACCCAGCATCCGCCCGGCCCCGTGCAATAGACCCTGCCCTCGACATCCACCTTCATGCCGTCAGGCACGCCGTCAGGCTCGTCCGAAGACATATCTGCCCAAACTCGGCCGTTGGATACCGTGCCGTCCACGGCAACATCGAACGCTTCGATATGCTTGCTCTCTCGGGTGTTGGCGACATAGAGAACGCTCTCGTCGGGAGAAAAAACGAGCCCGTTGGGATACTCAAAGTCTCGGATCGCCACGAATTGGCTGCCATCGGGTCTCACGGCATGAACGCCTGCGAAGTCTATCTCCCTGTCCTCCGGGGCGATGCGTCCGTTGGGGTTAGTGAAATAGACCGTCCCGTCAGACCGGCCCACAAGGTCGTTCGGCCTGTTCAATTTCTTGCCTTCCCACTGGTCAACAAACACGGAAATCGAGCCGTTGTCCTCTCGCCGAGTCAACCGGCGGTTGTCGCCTTCGCACATAATCAGCCGCCCCTGAAGATCGAAGGTCAGGCCATTGGAACCACCGCTGTTGTCACGCTCAACCTTCGGCTCACCGCCCGGCGCGATCCTGAAAATCAGGCTCCGTCGGATGTCCACGAACAGCCAGTAGCCTTCAGGATGCCACAATGGGCCTTCTGTGAAAACAAAATCCGTCGCCAGTTGCTCAACGTCGTCGCTTTCCAAAACCTCGGATAGTCTATCTGCCATTTCTCCGCTCCTGAACTGGCTTGATCCTATTTGCGGACGTACTTCACCAGCTTGCGGCCTTGCTGGCCTTCGACGGGCTGAACAAAGTATATGCTCCCCTCGGAGTCGCCGGAAACGCCGTGACAGGAGCGAAACTCCATGCCGCCCCATCGCTCAATCGTCTCGCCTTCCATCGTCAGGATGCTGAACATGCCGCCATTGTGTTCAGCCACGTACGCGATGTCGTCCTTATCGATATACACCACCGCAGGCCCGATCATCTCGGACGGCCATTGCGAGATAAAATCACCGTCCTGGCTGAACACCTGAATGCGGTTATTCTCGCGGTCAGCAATAAGAACCTGCCCTTTGGAATCTACCCACGCGCCATGCGGAAGCGTGAACTCTCCTGGCCCAGAACCTGGACTGCCCCAGGATTTCAAGTGCTTGCCATCTGCAGAAAATCTGTGAACTTCGCAGTTGGCGTAACCGTCCGCCACGAAGATGTCCCCATTCGCCGCGACCGCGATGCCCGCCGGAAGATTGAACGGCCCTCCACCGTGAGTGACCTCGCCGTACCCGCTAGAACTGAAAACCGAATTGTCGGCTCCAGTGTCGGACCGAAAGCCCTTCTCCCCGATAGTCATGAGCAGTTTGCCATCTGTGGTGTATTTATATATTTGCCCGGCGTCCCGATCAACGATCCAAATGTTGTCGTCGGGGTCGGCATATATCGCGTGAGGGAAGGCAAATTCGGTCTCGCCCCAGTCCGACAAGTAGTTGCCGTCCTTGCCGAATACGATTACCCCATGCTCGCCCCTGTTAAATCCATAGATTCGATCCTGCGAGTCAACCGTCACCGCCGCCATCGGCGCGTTCCAACCCTCCGGGACCTTCGCCCAGTCCGAGATAACGTCGTATGCGTGATTCCCTGTCCCCACTGTGGTCATGTCTGGCTCCTTGAAAATTGATGCTGACGCGAGAGATTAAGCCGCTTCGATCTTGGCCGGCGCGCACGCCTCCATGACCGCTCTAACTGAGTCCAGGTTAGGCCGTGCGGCGACAACTCTGACCATAGACGTGTCCAACCCTTCGGACAGCCGTTTGAAAGCCGCTGCCGCTCCATCCGCCTTGCCGAAGTAGGCAACAGCGTTCAGAATGTTGGTGGGGAACGCCTCGGCGACCTCATCCCTGGATGCCCCGTCTGCGCGCATCTGGTTCAAGTCGGCGAGTTCCTTCTCGAAGCCCATACGGGCAAAGTGACCCCTGTATCCAAGCTGGCTCTCCCGCTCTGTGGGCACGGTGGGTCCCAGAGCGTACCCCATCGTCGCTTTAGCCAGCGCGACGCGGGCCACGTCCTCGTCGTCGTCAACGCAGATTCGAATGTACTCGGCCATCTTTATCTCGTCAGGTTCACGCCCTGCCTTGGCCGCTCCGGCATCAATTCGTTCTCGACTCCACGAGATCTGTTCAGGCGTGCACCAGTTCATGCAGGCGCCGTCTGCCAATTCGCCAGAAAGCTCCAGCATTTGCGGCCCCAAAGCTCCGAGGTAAACCGGAGTCTTCGGAGGAGGAGACATACCCAACGTCAATCCCGCGTAGGTCATGTTGTCGCTCTCATAGTTGATGGTCTCACCAGACAACAGACCCCGCACCACCGTCACGTAATCGCGCATCAACTGCATCGCCGACAGCCTGCCCAAGCCCACAACTCGCCGAGCGCGGGGCTGGTAAGCGCCACCAGAACCGATGCCCATGATGAACTTGCCGCCTGTGATCTCGCTGGCGGTACCACCTGCCATAGCAAACGATAAGGGCGTGCGGTACATCACTGGAGAAACGCTGATGCCTGTGCCAACGCCTTCAGGAACGACCTCGCGACTGGCCATCCAGCGCTGAACGCACAGGTGGAAGGAGTCCGTGCCATTGCCTTCGGGAGTCCAAATGCTGGTGTATCCAAGCTGGGCCGATTCCCTTGACAACTGGACTTGGTCAGCCCACGTCATCCCCAAAGAAGCGTCCAGTCCTACCCCGATCTCCATATCCGTCACCTCATATTTTCATAACGATCATTCAAGACAAAAAATCTGACCGCTTCGCCTCGCCATGCTGAGCTTCGGCGAAGTATTTGGTCGTTGAAAAACCAACAATTGACTTGCCCACGACTAGATTCTTCACGTCTGTTCGGAATGGTATGTCCGCGGACAATAAAACCTGATCCCTGGCCCACGAGCGGATTATATTTGCGCAGTCAACACGTGGCAAGTCGAGCCGTCGAATACGAGACGCCCGCGTTGACCGGCGCGCACATCGCCCTTATCTTGAAGATGTGTCCATTCAGTCACCCGAAGGAGCAGAAGCCCATGTTTTGGCCTGATATTGATCTTCGTGGACGTCATTCTGCTGCTAGAGAAACTTGACATCCTAAGCGGGGGGTTCGGAACTTACTGGCCCGTCATATTGATTTCATTCGGAGTCAGCATTTTCGTCTTACACCAGCGCCGCCGCCGAGACTGAATGCGAAGTAGCTTTCAGCGAACAGCTTTCAGCCGTGAGGGTTCGCCGTCAATTTGTCATTCTGAGTCGGGGCGAAGAATCTAATGGTCATCAGAGCAACACTTGTTCTAGAAGCGACCAGATGCATCGGCTTCGCTCGGCATAAAAGGCGCCACACACACCGGCGCTGAACCCGCTCAAACGATCTGGAACGGCGGCATTTCCACTGGAACCTCGACCTCCAGCAGCACCGGAGCGTTCGCCTTCAGAGCCTCGCCCAGCGCATCCCCGAATCCATCCGAGTTGGTCCTTATGCCCACAGCGCCGAAGGAGTCGGCCAGCTTCATGAAATCCGGGTTCGCCAGGTCTGTGCCGATGAACCTGCCGTCGTATCGGTGAGTCTGGTCCCAACGAGACGCCCCGAACGCGCTGTTGTTGAACACCACGGCCACAGTATTGATCCCATAGCGCACAGCAGTCGAAAATTCCTGCGGACTGTACATGAACCCCCCATCCCCACACAGGGCCACAACCTGTTTGTCGGGAGCCGCAACTTTGACCCCCAATGCCGTCGGGAATGCGTATCCGAGAGTGCCGAAGTATCCCGACGTCACGTATGACCTGGGCTGTCGCACTTCATAGGCCACGTTGCTCCAGTAACCGATGTTGGTCACGCCTGCGATGACAATAGCGTCATCGTCCAACTGCTGGCGCATTGACCGGATAATGCCCACTTGATGGGGGGCGAGTTCCTGAACCGAATCGGCTGTAGCGCGTTTGTATCCAGCGATCTCGTCAGCCCTTGATGGCTTCGACACGCCCGTCACCTTCAAACGCTCGGCCAACTGTCCCATCGCAACCTTGGCGTCAGCGACGATCCCCAACTCTGTCGGGAAGTTCTTTCCGATCTCGTCCGAATCGGCGTCAATATGAATGATGCGTGGGATCTTGCCCTGAGGCTCCCTGAACAGCAGGCGAGTTCCAACCGCCAACAGCACATCGCAGTCCGGCATGATTTGGGAGGCAGGCCCGACAGCGATGTAGTTGGTCCCGGTATGGTAGGAATTGGCCTCTGAGATGACGCCCTTCGAGCTTTGAGTCGTCATGACCGGAGCTTGCGCCATTTCGGCAACACGCAGAAGTTCGGCGCCCGCGCCCGCGATCAGCGACCCGCCGCCTGCGATGATAGCCGGACGTTGAGCCTCGGAGAGCATCTTAGCGGCGCGGGCTATGTCGTCAACGCTGGCAGACGCCGCCGGATACTCCTCCGGCTCGATGATGTCTGCCATTCCAAGATTCGCCAGCGTGTCTGGAGGTATCTCAAGCTCCACAGGGCGCGGCCTGCCGGTTCTCATATGCCGAAACGCCTCGTGGACCGCTTCAGGAATCTCCTCAACGCGAGTGACCCGATGGTTCCATTTTGTGATGGGCTTAAATACGTCCAGTTGGTCCTCGACCTCGTGAAGTTGGCCCTGACGCTTGCCCAACGCTCCGCTGTCAATCTGGCCAGAGACCAACAGCACCGGAGACGAGCTGGCGAAGGCGGTTCCAAGACCCGCGCTTGCATTGAGCGCCCCCGGCCCTGGCACGGCCATCGCGACCCCGACCTTTCCGGTGGCTTTGGCATAGCCGTCGGCCATATACGTCGTGGCCTGTTCGTGACGGACGTGAACAAGGTTGATGTCGTTCTGCGCCTCGTGCAGGGCGTCGAAGGCCGCCATGATCTGCACGCCGGGAAGGGCGAATATCGTGTCCACGCCCTCGGATCGCAACTGTCTCACAAGGGCCTGCGCCCCACTCATCTCTGGCATTGTTGCATTGTCTCCTGCTAATGGGATAATGGTCTTCTAAGAGATAGGCGCGCCTTCAGGACTGAGCGGATTCGTGACACCGATCATGCTGTCCCGCGTCACCAGATCTGCAAGCTGCTCTTCGGTCAGGCCATCGGTTCCAGCCGGGCGTTCTGGAAGAACCAAGTATCGTTGGTCGGCGCTGCTGTCAACAACCCGAACCTGAATATCCTGACTCAACTCCAAACCGAACTCTCTCATGACAGATCGAGGCTCAATCACTGTGCGTTGGCGATAGGCAAAACTCTTGTACCAATCTGGCGGTGGTCCTAGCAACGACGAAGGGTAACAAGAGCACAAGGTGCAGACCACCACGTGATGCACGTCCTCTGTATTCTCGACCACCGAAAGCTCGGCGTCGTGCGCCAGCGAATACCCAAGCTCATAAACCGCCGCGCGAGCATCGTCTAGCAATCGCTGTTTGAACTCCGGGTCCACCCACGCTTTGGCAACCACTTTCGCGCCATCCGCTGGCGTCCGCCGCCGCAGATTATTGGAGGCAGTCTCCACTTCTTCGTTGGTGACTACTCCCTTTTCGATCAGCAATTCGTGCATCGCCAGCGAACGCTTGGCCCGTTCGCTCAGCGACACGTCCCATTGCAAACCCGGATGTTCGTCCTCCGGCCCGATTTCGGCGTGATCGTGGCCGTGATCCTCACTCATATCGTCGCTCCCGTCAGTAACTCGTTAATTCGCTTTAACCAGCCAATGTTCGTATATGTCCACAACCAGAGTATCGGAGTCTGGGCCTCGATACTCGGTCGCCCAGACATCCCGTTGTTCGAACTCGACCGCATACAGAGGCTGTTTAGGCAGCCCATCGCCTCCATAAGCCCTGGATTCCGGGTTGAAAAATTCGCCTGCCACACTGTGAATCCGGCCCATCTTGCCCTTGATAAACCACGGCGTTCGATGATGGCCGTCGTGGGCGTCCGGCCTGACTCTGACCACTTGACCAGGGGAGAATTTGGTGTTCAACTGTCAGACTCCCAACGCCCTTCCAGTTCCTTCACTTTCGTGTCTATTTCTTCAGTGGACAGCACGCCCTTCTCGGTCAAAATAGTCTCTAGTGACCTGGACCAGCGCTCATAGTACGAGGACGCTTCGTAATCTTCGGACGGAATCGCCTCGATGCCTCGCCGAAGCTCGTCTGTGTTCATCAACTCTCGGAAGCGCAATGCGCCGACCAGCGCGTGGGTCTTATACTCCCAGTCCGTCCAGATGTGATCTGACCGGTCGATCATCTCGTCAGTGGGCCATCCACCCCGATCATGAACTCCTGGCAATTTAGCCTCCTCCTCCAACAGAACTCAGCGGGTTCACCGTGACCCTGCTCAGCATCACGTCTCCGGTGTTGGTGAAATGATGCTCTGAACCGGGAGGAACCAGCACCGCGTCCCCAGTCTTAATAGGGTACTCTTTCCCGTCAACCCACAGTATGCCTGAGCCTTCGACGATGAAGGCCTGATGCTCCCAGGCGTGCGTGTGATGTGCGCTGGACGCGCCTGGCTCGTGCTGAACGTATAGCATCACGTAGTTGGGCACGCCGTCTGACGTCCCCAGAATCGGGTTGCTCGCGCCTTCGACATTGCGAATCACCGGTTCCATGTTTTCTCCTTCTGAGATGGCAATCAGCTTTCAGCCATCAGCCAGTTAGTCATCCAGCGGAATGGTCGCCAACACGGCAGGCTGGTCGCCATGGACTGCCGTCGTGTGGCCCTTGCCGGTCGTGTCCTCAACCAGCCGAGCGTCACCAGCGTCGAACACTCTCTTCGTGCCGTCGCCAAAACCGATCTCCAATTGACCGGACAGAATGATCACAAACTGCCTTCGGGGCGCTGGATGCCAGTCTTGAAACTTGCCCGCAGGGTCAGTGCGAAACACGATGTGGGTTGTCGCCAACGGCGAAGTCCAGTCAGGAGTCTGCGACAGGTCAATCTCCTCATAATGAGACTCCCCGTCGTCACCGGTGTACATTCGATAAGTTCCCAATTTCTTTCTCCTCGGTGTTGGCTCGACAACCGCACAACAAGCTAAGCGGCTGATAGCTTATAGCTCACTAATCGTAATCCTGAGCGACCGCCATCGGCGCGTCGCCGTTCCAAACGCCGTTCATGTTCCGATAGGCAAATTCCGCCCGTCTAAACCAGGTGTTCCAAGTTGTGCCGGCGCTGTGAGGGCTGACCACAACATTGTCCATCTTGAGGAGCGGATTATTCGGATCGACCGGCTCTTGCTCGAACACGTCGAGGCCTGCGCCGGCGATTCGCCCCTCTTGCAACGCTTCGATCAATGCCGCTTCGTCCACCACGGGTCCTCGACTTGTGTTAATCAGAACTGCCGAAGACTTCATCAGACCAAGATTTTCGGCGTTAACGATGTGTAGAGTCTCAGATGTCAATGGAGTGTGGCAGGTGATGATGTCCGAAGTCCTAAAAAGCTCCTCAAGGCTGACTCTCGTCACATCCAGTTCTCGCTCTTGTTCCTGGGACAATGGAAACAAATCGTAATACTGCACCCTGGAGTCGAAGCCCTGCACCCGCCTCGCGACCTGACGACCAATATTGCCAATTCCCAGGACGCCTACCAATTTATCCGCAAGCTCGAATGTGTTGAAACCGTCGATGGGAGCGTTCCATTCTCCCGACGTCGTCGAAGCGTGCGCTGCGATCCCTTGCTTGTACAGGCTCAACATCAAGAATAACGCCTCGTCCGCCACCGCTCTGGAGTTCGCGCCACCGTTGTTGCAGCATGGAATCTCCATCTCGCGGAGGAGCTTCAGGTTCATGCTATCGTAACCCGCCGCCAGCAGCTGGACCATCCGAGCCTTGGGAGCGGCCTTCAGCACATCGTCGTGAAGCCGCGCGCCATAGACCAGAATGAAATCAGCGTCGGCGACTGCGGCCTTCTGCTCATCCAGCGGCGTGTCTCGATATATCACCTGTGTCTCAAAACCTTCAGGCGCATGGTCTGTGACTATTTCGACAATCTTCTCATGCAGCCCCGTGAAGAAGACGACTTTTGCGTTTGACAATTGACAACACTCCCTACGGGTCTAGTACATCTTCTCCAGCATTTCTTTCAGCTTTTCAGGAGTGAAATCCGGCTGATTGGCGAGACCGATTAGAATCTGCTCTCGCTCCTCCACCCGCTTCACCGCGTCGGGAAGCTCCCCTGCGATCTCTGGCGGAATCTTGATGACGCCATGCTTGTCGCCCTGAATAATGTCACCAGGGTTCACCTCAAGCCCGCCGATGTTCACAGGAACATTCACGTCGGTGATATGAACGTAAGCATGGGAAACGAGAATCGCGGAAGCGAATGCAAAGAAGTTCTTGTCCTGCATCTCGTCCAGGTCTCGAACGCCGCCGTTTGTGACCGTGCCGACACACTCCAGCGCGCTGTGGATGTTGGCCTGCACTTCGCCCCAGAATGAGCCGATGGGGTTGGGCCAGTCCAGGTCCTGAAGCACAATGACCCGGGGAGCGGGAATGCTCAAGATTTCGTCAACCCACTCGACACGAGACACGTTCATATGAGCACTGGGCGGAGCGTCAGCTCGAATCACGCCTGTAACCGCGTGCCCGATCATGTTGCCCATGTCTGGGAAGATAGCCGAGATGTCCGGCCCCATGAACCCCTTGTTACGAGGGATGATGTTAAACGTCTCGATGGCGTTAGCTATCGCCGGTGTCGGTATGTCTTTCAGAGCTTCTAGTTGTTCCAGAGTAACGTCTGCCACTTGAGAATCCTCCTGAATATTTACTTGAGATAAGTTCAAATAGGGGGAGGCTGTTCCCCCTCCTCAATAATCGTGAACGAGCTAGTGATCTTGGAATTTCCCGCGATTGAAGAGCCCTCTGAACAGTATTTATTTTCCGAGAGGTCTATCGCTCGATTTGCTTTTCTTGTAGATTCTTGCCGCGAATGATGTACTCAAGCTCGGTCTCCAAACAGGCCCACGGTGGGTCTGGTAGCTGAGTGCCTTTGACCTTGATCTCAAGAACGGTGACTTGTTGTCGTCGTCGAGTCAGGATGTTCGCCACGTCGATACGTGCGCAGTCTGCTAGAACCGTCAACAGAAGTTCGCCTGGTTTGAAACGATCGAAGTTTTCGTCTTCGCTCTGCGGCGCATCCACAGTGATCGAATGTCCGTGGGCGTCGGCGGACGTGAATTTAAATCCGCCCTCCCAATTCAATTCAACTGTGCTGCTTGGCCATTCTGCCATAATTTGCCCTCGTTTATTCCGGCATGCCTGCGTCGATCCACCGGGCTATCTCGTCGATCTCATCAGCTTTGAGAAAAGGTCCGCCCATCGGCATCTTTGGGATACTCCCCAGCCCCCGGCGCAGCGAGATAATCAGAGCAGTATCTTCCGCAGGCTGGCCCGGTTCGATGAACTTCATGCTCATTGATTCATCATTGGAGAGATGTCCAGGGGAATCCCAATGGAAGTCATGGAATCCGGGATAACCCTTGCGATTCATCTTGCGTTCCCACCGGTCCATGATTCCGTCGAGAAGCTCTTTCACCCTCGGCCACTTGGGAATATCGTCACTCATTTAGGATGGATGAAATCTCCAGAGATCAACAGAATTTGAAACCGCCTCGCCTCGGTCTGTTCGGTCATCTTTCGAGAGATGCAACCGCGACCAGCGAACGGCACCATAATGGTATCCGCGCCGACTAACACGGTCAAGTGTCCCCGGTTCGCCACCTGCGCCCCGCTAAGGACACTTGACCGTGCAAGTCCATTCGCTTTACTCTTTGCTCAAATTTATGTACACGCGAAAGAGGCCGTCCGGTGTTCATCCTCAGCCGGACATAGCGCGAAAAGGAGAAAACCATGCCCAGTGGAGAAATTGGACTCGTCGGACTAGGAATTATGGGCAAGCCGATGGCCCGAAATATGATGGAAGCAGGATACTCTGTGACCGTCTTTGACCTGGTAGGCCCAGCGATGGAGGAGGTCGTCACGGACGGCGCGAAAGCCGCCTCTTCGGCAAAGGAAGTCGCAGAAGCCGCGCCCGTCGTTATCACGATGGTTCCTGACTCCCCGCAATCCGAAGCCGCCATCCTCGGCCCCAACGGAGTGCTGGAAGGCGCGTCTGCGGGTTCGGTCGTCATCGACATGAGCTCTATCGCGCCCGGTTCGTCACAGAAGATAGCCGCCGCCTGCGAAGCTGCTGGTGTCGCGTTTCTTGACGCTCCGGTCAGCGGCGGAGAACCCGGAGCCGTCGCCGGAACCTTGGCGATAATGGTCGGCGGCAAACAAGACGTCTTCGACACCCAGCTTGAGCTTTTGGAATCTATGGGCGGTTCAATCGTCCTTTGCGGAGACTACGGCGCCGGCAATACGACTAAACTGGCGAACCAGATCATCGTGGCGGCCAACATCGAGGCAGTTGGCGAAGCGTTCACCTTGGCCAAAAAAGCTGGACTCGATCCCAACGTCGTGTTCGAAGCCATCAAGGGCGGCCTTGCCGGAAGCACCGTTCTCAATGCCAAAGGCCCCATGATGATGTCGGGCGACTTCACGCCTGGATTCCGCATCAACCTCCACCGCAAAGACCTGAACAACGCGTTGATCACCGGCCAACAATTAGGCGTCAGCCTGCCGGTGACTGCTCTGGTGCAGCAGATGATCGTATCGCTGGTGAACTCCGGCGAAGGCGATTCAGATCACTCAGCTATCGCCAAGTTCCTTGAGGACATGGCAGGCATCAAGATCAGCGGCGACTAGCGCCAAGTTCGTGACGCAAATCTGCAAATCGGGCCAGCTCTCGCATAAATTCATGAATTACCGAGAGCTGGCCCATTGTTTACTGCATTTCAAGATCAGGAGCGCGCTATGGCGAACCAGAGCGATAAATCACGAACCTTCAACCTTCATTGGGGATCAGGGATTATCGCGGAGGAGGCGGCTTACGATGGCGAACACCATCGCCCGACGATTCAGCTTCTGGAGTTTGAAGACGGATCGACCAGCGTCCGGTTCTGCTATTACAGCGGCAACGGCAGATTCCAACGCAGCCCTTTAATCGTGGGAGAGTCGGACATCGACGGCCTCCGAGGCGCGCTGGAGAACACTCCGCGTCTCAAGGAGTTACTGACTCGCTTGGCGGGCTGATCTTACCCCAGAGTGTTCATAATTATTTTTTCGGCACACGGTTCATCCGAATCTCGTGAGCGCCATCCACCCTCGCGCACTCGTAATAGAACACGTACGCATCATCTAGAACCACAATGTCCGAATACTTCAGTGACCCTGTGGCGTGAACAGACTGAAGCGCAGGCTTGTGAGGCGTCAATTTCTGGAACGTCTTTAAATCAAACGAGACAGCAATCCCCGTTCTATCCTCATAGGTCTCTTCAATACCCGATCGCCCGCCGTATAAAACCGTGAAACCCGGCGGCACATAAGCCATCGTGTCCACCCTGGTCAGCTTCGAGTCCCAAGAATCCCCAGGAGGCAACAATTCGCCCTGCCACTCGAAATTCACGCCGTCGAGACTTGTGGCAATGCCTGTGCTGCCCTTTCCAGGCTCTGTGGCGAAAATGTTGCCGGTTCCGTGCAGTTCCTCTTGCGTGGCATTCAGCGACTGTCGGAACCTTGGGGCATAGTGAACGAATATGTAGTACGTCCCGCCCACGATGGCCAAATACGGGTCCTTAACGCCCTCGTCATCAACGTCCCCCGCGCTCAACACAACCTGCCGCCGTGCCGGATCGAAGTCCCCATGGCGAATCGCCTTCGAGAAGCGCAATGTCCCACTTCCGGCTAGACTGATTCACATAACTGACGTAAAGTCGAAACTTCCCTTCCAGCGACTTCAATAACGACGCGCTTTCGATAGACTCCGAGTTGAAGTGCTTCTTCGTCGAGCACCAAACTGTCTCGAAATTCACGCCGTCTGCGCTTCGAGCCACCGAACACAATTCGCCCCGGCCCTCAGAGATTGGCTTTCGAGTCCGGTAGTAAATGTAGAACATCCCGCCCTCCGGATCGAAGATGGCGCTGCACTCGCCCACCCAATAACCAGCGCCTCCTGGCGGCTCGATAACCGTCGTGCCTTCTTCCGGGTCAAACAGGGGCATAACTCCAAACTGTTTCAAACTTTCCACAAAAGTCTCCCTCATGCTTTATTTCGCTTGAACCTGTGACAGATTGGTCGGCTGGATTTGAGCGCTCCGACTTCTCACCGCTGTTCGCTTATGTGTTGGCAGCGACGCTAATCCAATCTCGCCCTGCTGAGCCACCGCGAATCATCTGGTCGAAGAACAATCAAGCTCCGGACCGCAGACGAACAGATTCTTGTTTATTGAAAACGTTTTTGGCCTTCGACCGACTAACTTGATACAGGCCCATTTCGCTTCCCCGCGAGCCTCGCCACCCGATGGATATGGTATAGTGGTGCAGTTACGAAACAGACAACGAGGGGCATCTTGCGCGCCCGATTTGGTGAGGGGACGCGCTCGAAAACCAGGAGAAAATCTGCCATCGTTACACCAGCGGCGCGCAGCGCAAACACCGAATCCGTCCTGAATAGACTGCTAACAAGAGAGGAAACTCTCTCGCCTTACGCCGCCAAGTCCGGCTCCAGCGAAGGCCGCGAGATACCCGAGCCTCCTTCGCCCATCCGCACTGATTATCAACGAGACCGCGACCGCATCCTTCACACCAAGGCTTTCCGGCGCCTGAAACACAAGACTCAGGTGTTCATCGCTCCCCAGGGCGACCACTACGTCACCAGGCTCACCCACACTCTTGAAGTCGCCCAGATTGCCAGAACCATCGCCAGAGCTTTGAACCTCAACGAAGACCTGACCGAAGCCATCGCGCTCGGCCACGACCTCGGACACACCCCCTTTGGGCACATTGGCGAAGACGAGCTTGGCTCTCTGCATCCCGGAGGCTTCAGGCACAACCACCAGAGCCTCCGCGTTGTTGAGCAGTTGGAGAAGGAGGGCAATGGCCTGAACCTCACCTGGGAAGTGCGCCAGGGAATCCTGATGCACTCTAAGCCAAGAGGCGACTTCCTTCGAAGCGATCTGGTCGAAGGGCTGACCCTCGAAGGCCAGATATGCCGAATCTCCGACGCCGTCGCCTACCTGAACCACGACCTGATGGACGCCTTCCGAGCCGGCTTTCTGGAGGACAGCCAACTGCCCCTCGACGTTTTCAGGGTGCTGGGAGATCGCCATTCGAAACGCGTCGGCACGATGGTGACAGACATTATCGAGCATTCCTGGGCCGCAACCGGAAATGGCAACGGTAGTTCCTCACCCATGATTACGATGGGTGACACCGTGCGGAGCGCCTTTAACACTCTGCGGGAGTTCATGTTCCAGCGGGTCTATATTCCCGAAGACAGGGGACTCCAAGGACGAACGGCCAGGAAGATAATCAGGCTCCTATATCGCCACTACGACGTCAACCGAGACGAAATTCCTTCCGACTACAATGTCCGCAGCAAGTCCGAGGACGCCGTCGCCGTCGACTTCATCTCTGGCATGACCGACCACTACGCTATCAGGAGCGCCGAGGCCATCAGACCCGGCATCGCCGCTCCATTCACCGAACAGAGGTTTGCCCTGTGACACTCCCCGACAGAATGCGAATCCGGACAGTCGGCAACCAGATAAGGCTCATCAAGGAACACCTTGAAGCCATGCAACGAGACACCCACGGACTGGAATACCCGCGATGGAAGTCCGAAGTCGACGACATCTGGAAACGTATCTTCACCGAGATTAACCACATGAAGCCGACGTCCCAGCGCCACGCGCTCGACTCCATCAAAGAGCTTTGGACGACCTACATTACCCACTACAACGTCGGTCTCAATTGAGCATTCTGTATTTGACAATTTAAATCATTGTAGGGGGCGGGTTTGGAACCCGCTCCCTACAGAGGCAAAAAACCCAAACATAGGTCTAGTGAATATCAGGAACGATTATTGAACGATTATGACGATCCGACGGAACACCTTGAACGCGAGCCTCGCCTGCAACTGGCAAGAGAGGCGTCGCTGATGGCGCACGGCGTCGTAATCAAACTAAAGGAGATGGGACTGCCCGAAGATCTCGACAACGAGCTAGCACAGCTTTGCACAGACCTGGGAGACTTATGGAGTGCGCAAAAAAGGCTGGCCGAGCAATTCGAGTCATTCGTCGACTCAGACAGAAAGTGGACCAGGATTGGCGACCAACTGGTCGACCTCCGAGCCAGCATCGACCATATGGCGTGGCACATGAAGAACGTTCGGCGTCCGATGACCGCGATCACCCGATATGCGTATTCTCAGGATCAGACAGAGCAAGAGGCATAGATTGTCCGTAATAGATGACATAAAGGCCCGACTCGACATCGTGGACGTGGTGTCTCCCTACGTCGCTCTCCAGAAATCTGGACGCGGCTTTAAGGCCAACTGCCCGTTCCACAACGAAAAGACACCCTCCTTCGTGGTGAATCCGGAGCGCCAGAGTTGGCGATGCTTCGGCGCGTGCGCCGAGGGGGGCGGGGCCTTCGACTTCGTAATGAAGGCCGAGAACATGGATTTCGGCCAAGCCCTGCACCTGCTGGCCCAGCGAACCGGCGTCCAACTCGAAAAACGAGGCGACCCTGAAAAGTCCGACATTCTCCACAGCGTTAATCGAGCGGCGGCCACCTTCTATCAGGAAACGCTGAAAACCGAAGAAGGCCGACAGGCGCGCAACTACATCGACAGCCGCAAGCTGAACGATTCGTCAATTGAAAAATTCATCCTGGGTTACAGCCCTTCGTCCGGCGACGGCCTGAAATCTCACCTGCTGCTACACGATTTCAAGATTGAGCAGGCCATCGAGGCAGGATTGGTCAGGCAAGACGAAGAGAGTGGTCGGACCTACGACTTCTTCCGAGGCCGACTGATGTTCCCCATATTCGACAGGCGGGGAAACGTCGTTGGGTTCGGCGGTCGAGCATTAGACGACTCAAACCCCAAGTACATCAACACCTCGGCCACGTCGATATTCGACAAGCGCAACACGCTCTACGCCCTCAATTTCGCCATCGATAAGGTACGAGATCAGCGCACCGCTGTTGTTGTCGAGGGCTACATGGACGCCATCGCCGCTCACGAGCACGGATACACCAACGTCGTGGCCTCAATGGGCACGGCGTTGACCGAACAGCAAGTAGCCCAGCTTCGAACTCTCGCGGACAAATTCATCCTGGCCCTTGACCCCGACGCAGCCGGGCAGGAAGCGACGCTCCGCAGTCTGGAGTCATCATGGCGCGTGATCCAGAGCAATGCGGCCCAACAGCGCCAACGCTCCCAGAGCGCATTGAGTCAGTGGAAAACGACCGATCTGAGAGTCGCTGCCTTGCCTGAAGGCCTGGACCCCGACGCCCTCATCCGGCAGGACGCCTCCCGTTGGGAGAGCATCGTGGCAGACGCGGCGCCGCTGTTGGAATTTTTGATACCCAACATCGCGGCCCGTTTCGACCTCACGGTTCCCCATGGCAAAAGCCAGGTTGTGGACGCGATCTGGCCGCTGATCGCCGCGCTGGACCGCCTTGACAGGGAGCAGTACGCCCAGAAACTAGCTGACGCAATCGGAGTCAGCATGGAAGCGCTTCGGGCGAGTGTTGGTAACCAGCGGACTTCGAACAGACAATCGCGCCGAACAGAACGGTACGAACCGCCGCCTGAGGTCACTGAATCCACTCTAAATGAGTCGTTCGCTGAACCCGTGGAAGAGTACATTCTGGCCCTCTTGATCAACAAACCCGACCTGAAAGAGTTCGCAGAAAACTTCGATTCGCAATGTTTTCACAGCATCGAGAACAGAGAAGTGTTTACGAATTGGATGTCCTGCTCTAAAATAGAAGAGTTATGGGACTCCGTGGACGAGTCTTTGCATCCACACTTAACCCACATCACTAACATCGACATATTGTCCGTAGAACTGATTGAAGGTGAACGCGCGCTGACAGAAATGCTCCGCCGTTTGCAGCGCCGATTCCACATAGTGGATCAACAAAACATTCTAATCAGCGGCCCAACTGGGGAACCGCCGCCTAGAGAATTGGGAGAACGCATATCAGAAATTAACGAGAGCATACGTCAGTCTGAGCCTATGAGAGTGCGGCGCAAGTAACCCAGCCGCATCGCGACGTCCAGATATATACATCCGCGAGGCATAGCCGATCCAAAATCTACTACACACTGCGGGGTTGAATATATGAACAGAAGCATCGATGGCGACGGCACCAGCGACCTGATCCGAGGTCTCATGAACGAAACCTCATCTACAGCCGATCTAATCAGGACCACCCGTTCAAGAGAAGACGGCTTCAATAACCAGGAAGAGGAGCAGAACGCTGAGGAACGCCGAACTGCGACCCTCACTCGTAACACCGGGTATAGGGACCCGTATGCCGCCGATCTTGAAGAGGAAGAAGACGACCTCGAAAAGTCGAAGAGAAAGGCCATCGCAGCTAACGGCGCCGAGCAGGACGTCAACAGCGCTGAAATGATTGACGACCCGGTCCGCATGTATTTGCGTGAGATCGGCAGAGTCAATCTTCTCAAGGCTGCTGAAGAGCGCGTTCTGGCCCGTCAGTTCGAGCAGGGCAGGTACATCAAGCAGATGGAGACCGCCCTATGCACGCCAGACGGTCGAGCCCCCAGGTCATGGTTACTCATCGCACAGTTCCTGCAACACGTTGCCGATCTTGAAGAATTGGCATTCGCCGTGGCCCGTTACAAAAACGTGGACTACGACGGCACGCTCCAACAGCTAATCGTGTCGCAGGAGATGCGTGAGTCGCTCGACGGCGAACTGCCAGAAGAGATGCTCCTGTTCCTAGCGGACACCCTCAACGCTGAGCCTGAATCAGTCAAGGCCGACGTCCAGATTCTTTCTCTCGACAGCCGACTGTTGCCCAACCAAGTGCTGGAAGCGATGGGCTGTCAGCCTTTGCTCTCCGAGATTTACTCGATACTCGAAAAACCCGACTTCGCCAGTTGCATGGAGTCCTACGAGCTGGTGTTCCATCGTCATCTGGATAGGATATCGGACCTGGGAGACCGCGCCCAACGCCACCTGGCCGAAGCCAACCTCAGGCTCGTTGTCAGCGTCGCCAAAAAGTACATCGGGCGCGGCATGTCCCTGCTTGACCTCATCCAGGAAGGCAACATTGGCCTTATCCGAGCGGTCGAGAAGTTCGACTACCGCAAGGGCTACAAGTTCTCCACCTACGCCACCTGGTGGATCAGGCAGGCCATCACAAGGGCCATCGCCGACCAGGCCCGCACGATTCGCATTCCTGTCCACATGGTCGAAACCATCAACAAACTGCTGAGAGTCACCCGTCGCCTAGTTCAAGAGTATGGCAGAGAACCGACCAGTGAAGAGATCGGCCTTGGCATGGAAATTCCTCCAGAGAAGGTTCGCGAGATCCTGAAAATCTCCCAGGAACCCGTTTCTCTGGAGACTCCCATTGGCGAAGAAGAGGACAGCCATCTGGGCGACTTCATCGAGGACGCGACAGCGCTGGCCCCAGCGGAGGCCGCATCTTACCAACTGCTCAAAGAGCAGGTGGACGATGTTCTGTTCACCCTCAGCGAACGCGAGGCTCAGGTGCTTCAGCTTCGCTTCGGTCTCGAGGATGGACGCGCCCGAACCTTGGAAGAGGTGGGCCGAGACTTCGGCGTCACCAGAGAGCGCATCCGCCAGATAGAGGCCAAAGCTCTCCGCAAACTGCGGCATCCCAGCCGTTCAAAGAAACTCAGGGACTTCCTAGAGTAATTCCAACGTTTCGGAGAACATCGGTGTAGAAGTAGATTAGCTGAGTCCTGCCGTAATTTATGTTTCGGCAGGACTCGGTAATTTAGGGACATCTGACAGTCCCTCGAGTTCATCAATGCGGACGAACCGGGGGAGGAAAATAACCAACGTCTGAGCGTCAGTTGAGCATGAAATGACCTCTCCACAGACCATCGACAGGAAGCAATCGCCAGAGCCGGCCGCCAAACCTAAAGTCGCGGTCGTCCAAACCAGTCCCCAGACCGTGTTAGCCGACGTCAAACGGGCGATGGAACTGGCCGATTACACCTCAGCTTTGCCCAGCGACTTGGAAACACTGCTAAAAATCAACATCTCCTGGCAGCACTACTACCCGGCATGCTCCACCACACCCTGGCAACTCGACGGGGTCATAGGTGCATTAAAACAGGCCGGCTACGACAAACTGATCCCAACTCACAACGGAACGGTGGTCGTCGATCCACACGAGGGCGCGGAAAACAATAAACACCAGGTCGTTGAAAAAAAGCACAATCTCGACCCCATATTTCTTGAAGATGTTCCCTGGATCGAATATCAGCCAAGGTCGCCCATGATGGTGTTAGACAAGGTGTACCCCAACGGCATCAAAATCCCAGAGATGCTCATGGGCAAGAACATCGTCCATCTGCCCACCGTGAAGACTCACGTGTTCACAACGATGACAGGCGCTATGAAAAACGCATTCGGTGGATTGCTGAACTACCAACGTCACTGGACGCACTCGGTGATTCACGAGACACTGGTGGACCTGCTGAGAATCCAGAAAGAGATTCATCCTGGAATCTTCGCTGTGACCGACGGGACGTTCGCAGGAGACGGCCCTGGCCCCAGGGCGATGCGGTGGCACATCAAGAACCTGATCCTCGCCAGCGCGGATCAGGTGGCAATCGACGCGGTTTCGGCTAAAATCATGGGTTACGATCCCATGTCCATTAAATTCATCCGACTGGCCCACGAAGCAGGGCTCGGATGCGCCGACCTCGACCAGATCGAAGTCGTCGGCGAAGACATCTCAGAGATGAACTGGCGATTCAAGTCCGCGGAAAACACGTTCGCCAGTCGAGGCCAGAAGCTGATCTACTGGGGGCCACTGAAACCGCTGGAGAACATGCTGTTGAGGTCGCCCATAACGCCCTGGGCATTTCTGGCGTCCAACATCTATCACAACGAATACTGGCTCAGGTTCGTCGGTCGTAAAAGGGTGCGACAGGCGTTGAAAACTGAATGGGGAAAGCTGTTCCAGTCCTACTAAACGACCGCGCTTACAACAGCGATTGGAATAGCCTCTCCATCTTGGGAGAAGGCGGCTCACCCAACTCTGTTTGCATCAGGTCGCGGTAGGTCCTGTACCGATGCTCTGCCGCGCCGATGTTGCCCATCTCAGCATGGGCAGACAGCTCCATTCCAAGAGCATCCACGTAGTAAGTTACTACCATCTCCCTCACCTGGTCTGCCAACCCAGAATCAGACATCGCTGGCTACAAGGTCCACTACGACACCGATGCCGCTGGCTATCCATACGTTAACTCCACTGACGTAGGCAACCTCACATCGCACACACTCTCCAGCCTCAACACAGGCACCACCTACTACACTGCCGTATCCGCATACGACTCCGACGGCAACGAGTCATGGGTCTCAAGTGATGCGAGCGTTACCACCCTCAACACCCAGCCGACCGCGACCGATGCCAACGCCATCGCCTCAGAGGGCGCCTCGGTGCTTATCTCCGTGCGTGGCAAACGTTGGTTGGCGAAGTACAAGGCCGAGTTGGATTCAACTGATTTCTCATTACTTCAATACCTTACATACACCCGGATCCAGCCTAGATCCTCAACGGAGTGTCGCCGCCATCAGAGCAGGTTGGTCCCGTGACACAACAGGGTACAATCCGCGTTCCAAGATTATTGAAGGTGGGAGTTCGAGTAGAGTCGATTTCCCGTATCCAGGTCCCGCGGTTACCAGAACAACTTTGGCGTCAACGTCTTGGTGC
>ENA-ORDI01000157-ORDI01000157.1-marine-metagenome-genome-assembly--contig:-NODE-157-length-47672-cov-5.242988_pt1 | contig 47672 bp, 50 predicted proteins | sample MGYA00248628_ERZ508525 | MGnify/ENA primary metagenome ERZ508525 (study PRJEB26195, sample SAMN05422138) | marine metagenome | isolation source: East of Porto Seguro, South Atlantic Ocean | place... | reverse complement strand
TTGTACCCATTGCTATACCTTCTGCTCCCAAAGCTAGAGCAGCAACCAGACTTTTTGCATCACTAAAACCTCCGCAGCCAACAACAGGGATATCTAAAGCTTCAGCTGCTTGAGGAAGTAAAACTAAGGAAGGAATATCATCTTCTCCTGGATGACCAGCACACTCAAATCCATCAATAGTGACGGCATCACAACCAACGGATTGAGCCTTCAAGGAATGCCTAACTGAAGTACATTTATGAATCACCTTAACATCGTATGCTTTGAAGAGTTCCATAAAAGGCTCTGGGCTTCTACCTGCTGTCTCCACTATTTTTATACCTGACCCAACTATAGCTTGAGCATATTCCTCATATGGAGGAGGTGTAATAGCAGGCAATATAGTTAAGTTAACTCCAAAAGGTTGATCCGTCATCTCACGAGTTCTCTCAATCTCTTTTCCTAAAGCTTCTGGAGTAGGTTGGGTCAAAGCTGTTAGGATTCCCAAAGCCCCGGCATTTGCCACAGCAGAAACCAGTTCTCCTGTCCCTACCCATTGCATTCCACCTTGTATGATTGGATGTTTAATCCCAAATAATTTTGTGATTCGTGTCTTAAGCATTTTCTCTCCTCGAATATTTAGAAAAGAGAATAACTATAACGTGTGTTGATTATGATGCAACTCAGTTTAATACTTGCATTCATAAATCTAAAAAAAAGATAGAATATATGTAAGATGCGAAAACTTTTTAAGCACTTCCTTTTTGTCTCTCTATTTATTTTTCTGAATTTCACTAATGCTGATGATTTTGATCGAGGTCTAGAGATTGCTTTAGCAACAGATAAGAATTTTTCTGGGTTTGGAGATAGTCAAACAAACCTTAAAATGCTTTTAAAAAACAGAAAAGGCTTTGTTACCGAAAGAAAGATGAAAATGAAACTACTTGAAGTTCCAAATGATGGAGATAAAAGTCTGATTGTTTTTGATAGTCCTAGAGACGTTCGTGGAGTAGCGGTTTTAAGCTATGCTCACAAAGTAGGATCTGATGAACAATGGCTTTATCTTCCGGCTCTTAAAAGAGTCAAAAGAGTTGCGTCTAAAAACAGAACAGGACCTTTCTTAGGCAGTGAATTTTCACTAGAAGATTTGTCTTTTCAAGAAATCGAAAAATACACTTATGAGTACCTAAGAGATGAAGATCTTGAGGGAAAGGGATGCTATGTTATTAAAAGAATCCCCCTTGATCCTTATTCTGGTTATACCAAACAAATTGTTTGGATAGACAAGACAGATTCTGTGATTCTCCAGATTCATCACTATGATAGGAAATCTTTCCATCTGAAAACTCAGATTTTTAAGGGGTATAAAAAATATCTTAATAAATTTTGGCGACCCAATGAAATTCATATGATTAACCATCAAACAAATAAAACAACTACCTTATTTTTTGAAGAAATGACTTTTAATACTGGATTATCAGAAAAAGACTTTACTCAGAATAGTCTAAAAAGATCAAAATAAATGATTTCCTACCTTTTAAGGAGAGGTTCACGTGTTGTTCGAATAATTCTATTTATTTCTTTTTGTAATGCAGTTTTAGCCGAAGTTGAAATATATGGAGAAGCTTCCTATGAAAATAGATACTTTGTAGAAGAAGGTTTGTTTGGACAAGATAAAAGTCATTCTTCATTTACACTATCGCCAGAATTTTATTTTGAATCGGAAGACCAAAAAACTTCTTTTACCTTTAAACCAAAAATTAGAAGAGACTCTGTCGATAATGAGAGAAATCTTTTTGATATTCAAGATTTTAGTTTAGTCAAAGTACAAGATTCTTATGAAACAAGGATAGGAATAAGAAGAGACTTTTGGGGAGTAACAGAAACTGTGCATCGGGTGGATATAATTAATCAAACCGATCAAGTTGAGAGTTTTGATGGTGAAGATAAGTTGGGCCAACCAATGATTAATCTCTCTTTAGAAAGAGAATGGGGTACTCTGGATCTCTACGTCCTTATAGGCTTCAGAGAAAGAACTTTTGCTGGTGAAAAAGGAAGGCTAAGGCTCCCTTTTCCCATAGATCGAAATTCAGCACAATATGAGTCTAGTGCAGAAAACTTGAGAACTGATTTTGCAATTAGATGGAGTCAATACTATCAGGATCTAGAGTTGGCTCTTTCCCATTTTTCTGGAACCTCCAGAGAACCTGAATTTAAAGCTGCATTAAAGAACAATACGAATTTGATAATTCCTTATTATGAAGTTATTGACCAAACAGGCCTAGAAGTCTTGTACATCGTAGGTGGATTAGCTTTTAAGCTTGAAGCAATTAGTAGATCGGGACAAGGCGATAGATTTTCAGCAGCTACAGCCGGTTTTGAATACACACAAGTTGGAATATTGAGTTCAAGTCTCGACTTAGGGTGGCTCTTTGAATTCAATCATGACGATAGGTATAAAGATTCGCCTATAGCCTTAGGGGCAAGATTAACGTTTAACGACCTGTATGATTCCCAAATCCTTTCTGGGGTTATACGGAATGAAGAAACTGGAGAAACTAATGTTTTTGTGGAAGCTTCAAGAAGAGTCAGAAATTGTTGCAGGCTCTCCTTTGAATCTGTTTATTTTAATGAGGGGACTAATTCAAACAGTGTTCAAAAAACGTTTGAATACTTAAAACAAGATGATTTTGCTAGATTTGAATTTATCTACTATTTAGGTAATTAGATATATGAAGAAGTACCTGAAAGTTAGACACTTAGCTGAAACTATTATCCGCTTTAGGTTTCTATCAATTATATTTTCTCTCCTGATTCTTGCAGGATTAGTTCCTGGACTTTCAAAAATTCATTTTAATCCTGATATAAATAGTTTTTTCCCAGAGAATGATGATTTAACAACTGCCCACTTAAGAATAGAAGATACCTATTCTTCCATGGATAATGTAGTAATTGCTATTGGGGTAAAAGAAGGAACCGTTTTTACTCACAAAGTATTGTCCTTAATCGAAGGTTTAACAGAAAAAGCTTGGAAGACTCCCCATTCATTGAGAGTTGATTCTCTGTCAAATTACTCTTATGTCACCGCGGATAAAGACGATTTATATATTGAGCCTTTTATTGAAGAGTCTATTTCTTATGACCTTGAGACTATCAAAGAAAAAGAGGCGGTTATTGAGAAGGAAGAACTTGCCTATGGTGCAATTATTTCTAAAGATAAAAAGACCACTTTAATCAATATAGTCTTTGACCCTCCAAGGAAAGATATAGAAAGCGAATATCAAGAATCTATTAATTACTTGCTAGGTTTCGTAGAAGAGGCAGAAAAAAACCATCCTGAACTTGATTTCATAGTTTCAGGAATTGTCTATATGGAATACCTCAGTCCGAAATTGCTTAAAGCACAAATGCCCCAGTTAATGCTTTCTGCTATTTTAGTAATTTTATTAACACTTTTTTTACTTTTAAGAAGCTTAGTTGCTGTTATCGGCTCTTTCTTAGTTATTTCAATCAGTGTAGTTAGCGCAATGGGCTCTATAGGTTTTATTACTGGAGAGATTGCCCAGCCATACATTATGGTCCCTATTTTGATTGCGACTTTGGCAGTTGCTGATTGCGTGCATTTATTTACTTTATATTTCCAAAATTTAAGCTCTTCTAGGAAAAGTAAAGAAGCCATGATCGAGAGCCTTACTTTAAATTTACAGCCCCTTTTTCTTACTTCTTTAACAACAGCAATAGGATTCTTATCTCTTAACTTAGCTCCCCTGGAGCCCTTGAGAGGTATCGGTAATGGAGTAGCTGTAGGAGTATTTTTAGCATTTATTTTTACAATTCTTTTATTGGCTCCACTTGTAAGTTATTTCAATGTTAAAAAATCTAAAAATGTAGATTTTCAAAAACAAATCGCAAGAAAATTAGGACAATTCAGTATCAGGAATCACAAGAAATTATTAGTGATCATTCCTGTTATTTCCTGTTTCTTAATAGCCTTTATACCATTGAATAAAACAAATGATAATCCCTTAAAATTTTACTCTGAAAGATATACTAGTATGGCTGCCGACTCTGAATGGTTGAGTGAAAGGTTGGGAGGTACTTTTCCAGTAAGTTATGAACTGACCAACAGAACTAGTTTGGTGTCTGACCCTAAATTTCTCTTCGAAGTAGACAAGTTTTCAGAATGGTTGGCTTCAAATGAAGAGGTATTGCACATTAACTCACTTTCAAAGATTATGAAGAATCTTAACAAAACTCTTCATGGCAAAGAGGAACAATGGAATGTCATACCAGAAGAATCTGATCTCAGTGCGCAATATCTCTTTTTCTACGAGATGTCCCTACCCTTTGGTCTAGATTTAAATAACTCTATTAGCCAAGATAAAAAGTCAATTAAATTGGTTGCTTCATTAAAAGAAATGGGATCTTTGGAATACAGGAAGTTCGATCAAAAGGTAAATGAGTATGTGTTAGAAAATATGCCCCAAGGTATGGTTTCTATGGGCACAGGAATAAGGCCTATATTCGCCTTTATGACGAATCACTTAATCTCACAGTTTTACTATGCCCTTGCCATAGGCATAGTTTTAATAACTGCAACTATCATCCTATTCTTTAGGTCTCTTCGATATGGAATGTTAACTGTGGTAACCAATCTCCTGCCCATAGGAGTAGGTTTCGGTATTTGGGCTCTAGTAAGTGGTGAGGTTAGTATGCTAGTAGGCCTAGGAATGGGTACTACCTTGGGAATTATTGTAGATTTCACGGTACACTTTCTGAGCAAATACCTGCATGCGAAAAGAGAAAAAAATCTTCAAGCTGAAGAGGCTGTGATGTATGCTTTCGAAACTGTCGGATTTGCTTTAATCGTTACAGCTCTTAGTTTATGTGCAGGTTTTTTGGTTCTATTGCTAGCTTTCTTTATACCCCTGCATGGCTTTGTACTTTTTTCATCAATAGCTTTTATCTCAGCGTTAATAATAGATCTTCTTCTGTTTCCTGCCTTATTAATAACTTGGGATAAAAGATATACTTAGTAAAACAACGAGGAATAAATTATGAATGCAAACTTTTCTAGTGAATTTAAATATATTAAAAAATACCTAGAGGTTTATGGCAAAAGAATGGCTTTTGTCAATGAAGGAGAAGGAGATCCAACAGTATTCCTACATGGCAACCCGACTTCATCGTATTTGTGGAGAAATATTATGCCTTATGCAGAAGGATCAGGAAGAGTAATAGCTCCAGATCTAATAGGCATGGGAGATTCAGAAAAATTAGATAATCCAGGCACTAATAGCTACACATTTCAAGAACATGCAAAATATCTTTATAAACTTTTTGAAAAATTAGATTTAAATAACGTAAATCTTGTTGTTCACGATTGGGGGTCTGCTCTGGGGTTTAATTGGACCCGACTCAATCCTTCTAAAGTAAAAAGTATTATTTATATGGAAGCCATAACCAGTCCCATTGAAAGCTGGGAAGATTGGCCAGAAAATGCAAGAAACATTTTTCAAGCCTTCCGGTCAGATGCAGGAGAGGAATTGGTGCTCGAAAAAAATATGTTTGTTGAGAGAATATTGGCTGGAGATGGGGCTCTATCAGAAGAAGAAATGAAGGTTTATCTAAAGCCATTTAAAAATCCTGGTGAGGACAGAAGACCAACTCTTACCTGGCCAAGACAAATTCCTATAGCGGGTGAACCTGAAGACGTAGTAAAAATTGCTTCTGATTATGAAAAATTTTTGAGTAGCAGTAACATTCCAAAGCTTTTTATCAATGCAGATCCCGGATCAATTTTAGTTGGTAAACAAAGAGAAAAAGCGAGGTTATGGCCCAATCAAAAGGAAGTGACAGTAAAAGGCGGTCATTTCATTCAAGAAATTTCTCCCAATGAAATAGGAGAACACATTAAAGAATTTTTAAGCAGTCTTGATTAAATTTTTTTTAACTAGTTTAAAAGTTAGTAAAGCTGCAGGGATTAAGGAAAGAGAACAGAATATAAAGGAACCTGAATAACTGAAAGCCTCCACTAAATATGGGGCCAAATTATTTCCTATTAAAGTCGAAACATTTGCTAGACCCATAAAAATCCCAAAATTAGTAGCACTTGTCTGTGAAAAGCAAAAGGCCATTAGAATGGCAAACATGCAAACAGAGATGGCTGCACCCGCCATATCTATTCCAATTATGATCGTGTAAGCAAAAGAGTTTGAGATGCCATCAGAAAATATTCCTAAGAAAAAATAAATTAATATCTGAGTAAATATGAAAAAGAAAAGAAGCAGGTGTCTTTGGTAGTAAGTTCCTAAAATCCCTACTGTCAATCCCATTAAGCCGCCAGATAATAGCCCCCAAGGTCTCAATTTTCCAATCATTTCGCCAGTCCAATTAAGCTCCTCTAGAAAAAATTTGTTGTAAATTACCTCGTAAACTCCTGAACCAAGATTTATAAATATTAAAAATAAAATAGCCCACCAAGCTCTGTTATCTGAGAAAACCTTAGCAACCTCTTTTAGTAAATTTTTTGGTGCTAGTATATTTTTTTGATTTAAGACAATTTTATAGCCTATCTTAAAATCGAGTTCTTTGGAAAGTAAGGGAACGAGAAAAAGCAACATTATTAGTGCAATTAATACGCTTATGCCAAAAGGAATCCCAAAAGAAAAGTAAAGTGAAGTTCCTAATAACATTCCTATTCCTTTTCCAGCTATTTGACTTCCCCACATTAAGCCATTTGCTTTGCTTAAAGTTATCTCCTCTAAACTGTCTGCAGCTAAAGCATCAGTAGACAGATCTTGAAAAGCTATGAACAAATTGACTAACATGCCGATTAACCCTATGGCATAAATAGACAACTCAGAGCCTATTATTGTTAAAGGTAAAAGGGCACACACCATCCCCAGTTGACTAGAAAGAATCCAAAATCTTCTTCTTCCAAATCTCCGGATCGTAAAAGTATCCACAAAAGGAGCTAGAAATATTTTTATTGTCCAAGGAATAAGTAAAAGAGAAGAAAAGACAGCCAGTTCAGTAATTGAAGCTCCTTTTGAAGCAAAATAAGTGTTAAGTGCAAGAAACAAGAAACCAACAGGTAGACCTTGAGCAAAATACAAGCTGGAAAGACAAAATAGATGCCAAGGAGTACCTGAACTAAGAGTCCTATTATCAGTGAGAAGATTTAACATTGGATTTTTTTAACTTAGTTAGTTTCTTTAGATAACTAATCAAATAAATCTTTCATTAACTTATAAGACCTAGTTTTTGCATTAAAGGGCTCACAGATAGTTACAATCTTTAGCTCATCAGGTTTAACTTCGTTTATTAAGGGTTGTAGACGATCGTAAACCGTCTCCTGAGCCCCCACAAAGGGCTTTCTTTCTCCTTTTCCTAAAGATTTTATACCTATCTCTTTAAGAGCTTCTTCCACCAGGGGAAAAGAAGAAGATTTCCCTCCTTGAACTCTCCTTCTCCAGAGCGAAGCACTTGCAGAAAGTCTCAGAGCCTCTTCATCTGTATCGGCACATATTGCAAAAATACCAACACTAACTTTTGGATCCTTAGAAAAAACAGAAGGTTTGAAGTTTTTTCTATAGTAATCAGCTAGGTGAAGACAATCTTGATCAATAAAATAAGCCAACGACATGGGCAAGCCAAACAAAGCTGCAAGTTCAGCTCCATTTTGTGAAGAAACTAGAAGCCAAGTTTCAGGTATATTTCCTAAACCAGGGGTCACATTAACGGATTCAAAAGCCTCTGTTTCGGGTTTTTCTCCTAACAAAAAAGATTTCAGATCATTCATTTTAGTAGTAAAAAATTCTGGTCCGGTTGTTTTCGAACCATACGCCAAAGCCCCAGCTTGGATAGGGTTACTTCCAGGAGCGCGTCCTAATCCTAAGTCTATCCTTCCGGGGTACAAAGACTCCAAGAGTCTAAAATTTTCAGCAACTTTGTAAGGACTGTAATGCATCAACATGACTCCTCCAGATCCTATCCGAATTGAATTAGTTGCATTGGCTAAGGCAGGAATAAATATTTCAGGAGAACATCCTGCAAATGCATCTGAACCATGGTGTTCCGCTACCCAGAAACGATTTAAATTCATGGAATCACAGAATTTAGCTAACTCCAAAGTTTCCTTAAGAGCTAGATTTGCGTTTGTATTTGTAAATATGGGAGATTGATCGACAACACTTATCTTCACTTATCAAGGTCCTAATGGTTTACCGTTAACAATCTGATCTAAATATTCAGACATGCCATAACCAGTCTGTCCTTTGTATTTATACTCTGTCATGCCTTCTGTAATCCTAGTTGTTAATATTTCTCCTTTCGGATTTTCTCTTTTGTTCCTCAGCGGTATGAGAGAAAGGACCCTTCCTTCCACTTCATATTCTTCTGTGTCTGTTTTGGCCCAGGCTTTCAGGTGCTTTTGGCAAAAGTCCCCGTCATACTCACTTTCTATAGAACAATCTTTCATGATCTCATAGACTCCATTCTTGAGGACTAGACCACCTTTGCGTTCCTTTCCTTCACCTTGATGAACGATGCTAAACATAAAACCAATTTCTTTACTAATGTTTATAGTAAGCCATCTATACCATTCTATAGCTTGCCAGTACCTGGGGCCCCAGCTTTTATCTCTTAAGCCATATCCTTCAATCTTCCATTTTTCTTTCCCTACTTTGATCGAACCTTTTCCGAAGGTGTGCTGCTCGTAATGCGCTTTAGAAAAGCTCTTCTCAGGATCTATATCTAGAGGAGCTCCATCTTTTTTTACTGTTTCTCCACCAAACATTGGGGAGATTCCCTTTATGTCTATCTTTACTTGGCAATCAAAGGATGGATTTGATTTAAAAGCCTGCCCTGGATCCATCATTTGCTTAGGTTCATCTAAAATCAAGATCTTCCCTGTGTATGAAATGCTTAACCTTTTAAAGGGTTCTATGACCTTAAAAACCATTCCGCCAGCATTAAATTCATCATTGTTCTCAATCCTCGGTCTGCCAAACATAAAGCCTATTCTTCCATCTGGCAGATAAAGACAACATGTCATTTCTGCATAACCTTCATTGGGTCTATTGCCTAACCTGAACCATCCTCCCATTTTGGAGTTATGATCAAAAACATTGAAATACATACTTTCGTTGTAGTTGCTTGAAGAATCAGGAGTATGGTTAAACTCATCCTCTGGCTCTAATTTGACAGTAAATTCACTCATAAATAAAAATCAGTCTAAAAAAATAGTTATTAATCTGTAAGCAGTTTATTAGAGAAACTAGCTAGGAGCTATAATTAGAACAAATATTAGTGATATATGAACCTTTACACATCTAAACAAACTAAGATCTTAGAAAGATTAGCCATAAAAGAGCAAAGATTTACTGCTTTTTCTCTTATGCAAGAAGCTGCTAATTTTTCCTTTAATACATTGTTAAGTTATTGGCCTGACACCAAACAGGTTTTTACTTTCTGTGGAAAGGGCAACAATGCAGGAGATGGATATCTCGTAGCAAGCCTCGCCAAAGAAGTAGGTTTAGAGTCCTTTGTGATTCAAATTTCTAACCAAAAGAATTTGTCTCAGCCATCAATCAAAGCTTTAAAGGTATCTCGTTCTTTAGACGTTAAGTTCATAACTTTAAAATCTTTTACAAAAATGTCTTTAAATAAGGCTGTTCTGGTAGATGCTCTTTTGGGTACTGGAATCAAAGGTAATGTAAGAAAAAATGTGGCAAATGCTATTCAAATTATTAACCAAAAATCAACTTACCATCCTGTGCTTTCAATAGACATCCCTTCGGGTATATGCGCAGATACAGGGAAAGAATTGGGAACTGCCGTTATGGCTAACCTTACAACTACCTTCATAGGCAGGAAAAGGGGTTGTTACACTTCAGCAGGAAGGTCTAATTCTGGAACAATAGAATTTAGTAATTTAGGAATTAAGAAAACTACATTAAACAAAGTAACTAGTAATTATCACATTTTGGATATGGAAAAATCCCTAGCCAAAATCTTAAATAGACCAAAAAATTCTCACAAAGGAGACTTCGGACACACTTTGGTAATAGGAGGAGATAGTGGTTACGGAGGAGCAGCAATTCTTGCTTCCAAAGCTGCAATTATGTCGGGTTCAGGTCTGGTGAGTTTGGCTACCCAAAAGGAGCACATATCGGCAGCCTTATCATCATGCCCCGAATTAATGGTTAATGGAGTGAATTCAGGACAGGATCTTGAAGATCTGCTTGCAAAACCAAATAGTATCGTAATTGGTCCTGGTTTAGGTCAATCGGCTTGGTCAGAACAGATGTTACAAAAGACTTTTATAGAAGCAAAAAAAAGAAATCTACCAGTTGTGATGGATGCAGATGCACTTAACCTACTATCTACATTAAAGCTAGCTTCTGGTACCCCAAAAAAGTTAGTCATCACTCCTCATCCAGGAGAAGCAGCAAAACTTTTAAAGAGATCTATAGAAGCTATCCAGCAAGATAGATTTAAGTCTGTTATGGATCTGGAGAAGAAATTGGGCGCCATAAGTGTTCTTAAAGGCTCTGGCTCTCTGGTTTGTTCACGAATCAATGGCATCCAAAAAATAGGTGTATGTAGTGCAGGAAATCCTGGAATGGCCAAAGGTGGAATGGGGGATATCTTGTCAGGACTAATTGGTAGTTTTATATCTCAAGGCTTGAGTTTGACTGCTGCAACAGAAGCAGCTGTAGATATTCACTCTAAAGCTGCAGATATAGCAGAATTGGAATTGGGTGAACTTGGATTATTGCCTTCAGATGTAATTAACAACATTAGGTATCTTCTCAAAAGTAGATGAATTCATTTCAGCTAACTTCTGAAAATGAGTTTGAAACTAGATTCTTGGGGGAAAAGTTATCTCAACAAATCCTAGAATTTAATTTTGGAAGTCCAAAAATTGTTTTTTTAACTGGTGAATTAGGTACAGGTAAAACAACCCTAACTAAAGGCATCTTGAAAGGAATGGGTTACAAAGGCTTGGTTAAAAGTCCAACGTTTAACATAGTTGAAATATATGAGATTTCTGACCACTCAGTTTTTCATTTTGATTTCTTTAGGATAGTCCATTCCAGAGAATTAAGTGAAATTGGAATCCAAGAGTACTTAACAGATAAAAGTGGCATATCCATAATAGAATGGCCAGAAAGAGCCAGTTCTATCTTGCCAAAACCTGATCTAAAAATTCATATTGGTCACTCCAGTGATTTAAATGAAGATGTTAGGAAGTTCACGATAAACTCAGACCATGACATTGGGATCTTACTCGGATAGAGCATTGAAAAGAAATAAAAAAATAAACAGCATTTCAAGATTTAGACTTTTTATATGCTTGATCCTAGCTATTTTTTTAAACCCCCTATCTTCTCAAGGAATTAATCAACAAAATCAGAATTTAATATTGTGTTTTGTAGGTGACACGGGAGAAGTTACAGAAGTTCAGTCAATAGTTGCTAGAGCTTTAGCAAATTCAGATTGTAGTTTTATTTGGCACACCGGAGATATAATTTACCCAAGTGGAATTACTTCTTCTGAAGATCCAAGATTTAAAACTAATTTTTTAGATCCTTTCAAGGAAGTCCTTGATAAAAAAATACCGTTCATTCTCACTTTAGGAAACCATGACTACGAACAAAATCCCTCTGCTTACTTGGAAATAGCTCAATACAACCCTCTAATTATTTATCCAAACCACTACTTCACTAAAAGCTATGGCAGTGTTTGTTTTTTTGCTCTTGATACCACTGTTTATGACAAGATATATCTTTTTTACAAAAGGAAAGAGCAGATAAGTTGGTTGATTACTGAAATGGACTCATTAAAAAAAGAATGCAAACTTTCTATTGTGGTGGCTCACCATCCTTTGTTTAGTTCTGGAGACAGAAAGAAAGGTACGCCTCAACTATCAAAATTCTTAAATAAATACGTATTTGGTGTTGTAGATTTATATATTTCAGGTCATAACCACGTCCTAGCAGATGAAGGGGAAAGAGATGGAACGGTTCAATTAATTTCTGGTACAGGAAGTTTTCCTGGAGGCTCACCTAAGGAAGTCCTACAAGGTAAATTTAATAAAGAGATTCCAGGATATCTAAGAATGAGCTTTAATAGTAATGATCAGGAAATAACTTCCCAATATCAGTTTATAGCTGCTAAAGATCAACGAATACTTTGGTCAAATTCAAAAAAAGGCGAAGGGATTAGAAAAAAAATTAAGTAATAAAGATAAGGAAAAGTTCATGAAAGAAATGGAAGGAAAAACTTGTTTGATAACGGGTGCTACCAGTGGAATAGGGAGTTCTGCTGCCCTAAAGCTAAGCGATATGGGAGCTGATATTTGTTTCATTGCCAGGAGCCATGAAAAAGCTAAGAAATTAGGTGAAAAGATTTTTAAGATATCAGGAAAAGAACCCTTATCAATAATAGCCGATCTTTCTTCTCAAGAAGGAATTAGAAGGGCTGCTGAAGAGTTCATCCAGTCCAATAAACCCATTGATGTTCTTTTAAACAATGCTGGCATCATGAGCTTAAAGAGAAATGTTACAGTTGATGGCTTCGAAGAAGTATTCGCTGTAAACCATCTTGCCTATTACAGTCTTACCCTAAGACTATTAGATAGAATATTGGAAAGCTCACCTGCCAGGATAGTTAACGTAGCTTCGGGTGCACATTCTTTTATTGAAAGAATGAATTTTGATGACTTAAATTCAGAGAACTCTTTTAAAACCATGCAGGTTTACGGACAATCTAAGCTTGCTAATATCTTGTTTACCAAAAAATTATCAAATCTCATCAAAAGCAAGGGTGTTACAGTGAATTGTCTCCACCCAGGATTTGTATCTACTTCATTAGGCACCCAAAATAAATCCATTATAGGAAATCTTCTTTTTAACTTGGCCAGGCCTTTCGCAAGAACTAGTGAAAAAGGGGCTGAAACACCGGTATACCTTTGTTCATCTCCTGAAGTATCTGCCATCTCTGGGGAATACTTCTTTGATTGCAAGATCAAAAAAACTAGTGAGGGTGCACAGAATTTATCTGACGCCGACAAGCTCTGGGAAGTTAGTTCTGAACTCACAGGTATTAGTTACCCTTAATTTAAATAATTGAAATAGGATCTACATCAATTGACCACCTTACTCGTCTGGTTTGCTTAGGTTGATATAGAAATGCTTGCAGGTGGTCAATTAATTGATGCAATGGTTTTCGACTCGAAGAAAATAAATTTACTTCCCACCTATACACACCAGCTTTCTTTTCCATTAAAGACGGCATAGGCCCAACTGACCTGATTTCTTTAGTAATTAGATTAGAGTTATTTATATAGTCTAAACATGAGCTTAAAAAATCTCTTGAGAGCAATCCATTAATAGATTCAGCTTGTAATTTAACCTGGTAGCTGAAGGGAGGGGTATTAGAAGAAGCCCTATCTTCGATTATCTTCTTGATAAAAGTTCTGTAGTTTCCTTTTAGTAATTCCTCCATTTGTGGATGTTCTTGACAGTAGGTTTGCAAAACAACCTTTCCGGGTTTTTTTTCTCGACCTGCTCTTCCTGAAACTTGAGTAATTAACTGGGCCACTCTCTCACTACCCCTAAAATCAGCACTAAAAATCCCTGAATCAGCATCTAGAATTCCCACTAATGTTACATTTGGAAAATGGTGTCCCTTTGCAAGCATTTGGGTGCCTACTAATATTAATGGATCTCCTTTTTCTATAATTTTTAAGTAGTCTTCAAAAGATTCTTTTTTCCTTGTTGTATCACTATCTATTCGGTAAACAGGATAATTTTCAAACTTTTTTCTTAAATAACTTTCTACTCTTTCTGTTCCTAAACCAAATGATTCAAACTCTCTCTCAAGGCAAGAAGGACAAGCTGTAGGGAGTTGTTTTTTATTTTCACAGTGGTGACAGTGAAGTTGAGAGGGGTTTGAATGTACAGTCATGTGAGCATCGCATCTGTCACAATAAGAAACCCAACCACAAGACTTACAAATTAAAGAAGAAGCATAACCTCTTCTGTTAAGGAAAATTAACACTTGGTTTTTCTTTTGTAGCTCAACCTCAATTTCTTCTAATAATTCTTCTGAGAAGCCTTCCTTTAGAACCTTCCCTTTTAGATTAAGTGGAAAAAAAGTTGGTAAATCAGCTCCTGTTGCCCTTTCTTTTAAGGTAAGTAACTGATATTTACCTTTGATAGCATTATGCATACTTTCAACTGAAGGAGTGGCTGAAGCAAGTAGTATAGGAACCTTATAGAGCTTAGCTCTATAAAGAGCTATATCTCTTGCTGAATACCTAAACCTTTCAACTTGTTTAAAAGAGGTATCATGCTCTTCATCAACAACAATCATCCCAAGGTTTTTCATGGGAATAAAAACGCTAGATCTTGTTCCAATGACAATATCATACAAGCCCTTCTCAGCCCCTAACCAAACGTCAAGTCTTTCTCTATCACTTTTAGCTGAGTGGAAAGAAGCAACTCTAAGTCCAAATAACTCTTTAAATCTGCTTTCAGCTTGAGGAGCTAAACCAATCTCAGGTATTAAGACTAAAGCTTGTTTCCCTTTCTGAACCAATTCTTTTATACATCTTAAATATACTTCAGTTTTGCCACTTCCCGTCACTCCATCCAGTAAGAAGATTTTATTATCTCCTTCAGATTCAGAAATCCTCTTAACCGATACTTTTTGTTCGGAAGTAAGTTTTTTTTCTTTTACATTTTGTTTTTGATGGGAACTTAAAGGTAGCTGTTCAAGGCTTAGCTTTTTTACTAAGCCTTTTTTATGAAGATTCTTTAAAGTTATTGTGGATACTCCGTAAGCTTTAAGAGAATGTTGAGATAAGTCACCTTTTTCCCTTAAAAGTTCTAGTCCTTTTCTTTGGTTAGGAGCCCTACTTAAATTTAAAAGATCAACAAAATCTCCCTTCTCAGTGACTTGCCAAACTATAGATTCTTTAAATTTAGCTTCTTTTCCTTTCCTCAAAGATGGAGGGAAAAAATAAGTTATAACTTCCCCAAGAGGGTAGTGATAATAACGAGAAGACCAGTCTGCTAGATCTAACAACTTCTTATCTAGAAGAGAACTTTCATCAATGATTTCTTTAATGAATTTATAACTTCTTATATTGTTCTTTGATGTATCTGAATAATCCCAAAAAATACCTACCAATATCCTATTTCTGAACGGAACTTTGATTCGTATTCCTCTTTCTAAATTCTTTTTTTGAAATTCTTTAGGTAGTTTATAAGTGAACTTCTCCAATAATGGAACCGGAACTAGAACATCAATTAATTCTCCTGACATATAGTTATTTTAGTCTGTTTTCCTTACGTTTTTTTGAATTTGCCTTGTAGGTTTGGTCTGGTATAGTGCGCGCTCTAATTTTAGGAATACAAATTAGATATGAGACAAGACATACATCCTGAATACTTAGAAATTAAAGCAACTTGTAGTTGTGGCAATGTAATTCTTATTAAATCTACTTTAAAAGAAGACATCAGTTTAGATGTATGTTCTGCCTGTCACCCTTTTTATACTGGTAAGCAAAAGCTTGTTGATACTGCTGGAAGGGTAGAAAGATTTGAAAAACGTTTTGGAAAAAAGGATAAACCAAAGGTAAAGGAGAAAGAAGAACTTTTAGCACAACCAGAAGCTGAAGATGCAGATGCAGATGCAGTCAAGGAGGTGGCTAAAGAAAAAGCTCAAAAGAAAGTAGAGGCTGTAGAAGAAGTAGAATCTAACGAGATAACAAAAGAAGATACTCCTAAAGAGGCTACTACAAAAAAAGCTACTGACAAGAAAGCAATAACTAAAGTAAAGAAAAAAGATTCTAATAAATAATTCATAAATCAACTAAATAGATTTAGCTAAAAAATTAACTATTTTCCTTGATATGGCCTTTTTGCTGTCTCTTGGAATTAAATAATCTTCTTCCGAAACATTATTTGCAACAACTACAAGTTGCTTGAGGTTAATCCTTCTGGTATAAAACGCGCGTTTCTTTAAGGTTTTAAGTAAAAATGTCTAAAATTTGTCAAGTAACAGGGAAGAAGCCCTTAAGCGGTAATAAGGTATCTCACGCTAAGAATAGAACTAAAAGGACATTTGAACCTAATTTGCATAAACATAAATTTTGGATCGAGTCAGAAAAGAGATATGTCAGATTAAGTGTTTCTGCTAAAGGTATGAAAATTATTGATAAAAAAGGTATTGAACAAGTTTTATCCGAAATAAGGGCAAGAGGTGAAAAAATATGAGAGAGTTAATTAAATTAGTGTCTTCTGCTGGAACAGGTCATTTTTATACCACAGATAAAAATAAAACAACTATGCCTGATAAGATGGAAATAAAGAAATTTGATCCTGTTGCAAGGAAACATGTTATTTATAAAGAGGAAAAGATTAAATAAATCCCGCTGCTTCTTTTATAAACTTTTTTTTCAACCAGCTACTCTGGTTGACTGTTGAAAAAACTAGGTTCCTGCTTAATTTTATCCAAGGATCAGAGTGTTCAAATCCTTGTTTAAAAAGTTCCATCATAGCCGTCATGGTTAAGTTAGGTATCTTCCTTGATTTCTCATAGTCCTGAAGAATCTCATTAGACCCCAAATCTTTTCCTCTCCTTCTCGCTTTTGTTAACTTATCAGTAAGGCTAACGACATCTGAAAATCCTAAATTTAAACCTTGTCCGGCTAGGGGGTGAAAGGAATGAGCAGCATCACCAACTAGAACAACTCTATTTGAAAAGTAACTTTTAGAATGCAGCTGGTTAAGAGGGAAGGAACTTATGGCACCTTTCAGTTCAATTCTTCCTAGAATGTATTCAGTCTTATTTTCCAATTCACTTATAAATTTCTCTTCTTCTACAGCATTAAGCTCTTCTGCATATTTTTTTTCTGCGGACCAAACTAAGGATATATTTGATTCTTTATTAACATCAAATGGAAGAAAAGCTATTGGGCCAGTGGGCGTGAAAATCTGCCAAGCAGTATTTTCATGGAATTTCTCTGTTTTTAATGAGGTTACAAAGGCCTTTTGATCATAATTCCAAGTTCTGGTATTAATGTTTGAAAGTTGTCTTAAAGTGGAGTTGACACCATCAGCACCTACCAATAGTTTTGAGGATATCTTGTTTCCATTAGAGCAAGAGATTGTGACACTATTTCCATTGACCTCAACACCTTTAAGTTCGGTATTTAGTTGCAAAGATACATTTTCAGAATCTTGCATCAGTTTAAAAAGGTATTCAAGAATTGAATTAATTGAAGCTACATAACCTAATTTTTTCTGATCTATGTCAGTTGCTAAAAATTCTAGTGGTGAGCTTCCTTTGGTATCCCAAACACAGATACGTTCAAATGAGGTAGTTTCTTTCTCAAGTTCACTCCATAAATTAAGTTCTTTAATCAGTTCGACAGAAGATAAATTCAATGCCACTGTCCTGCCTTGAAATCTAGTAACCTTATTTCCTCTGAAAGGATCATTTCTATCAAGTACACAAACATTGATTCCTTGTTGAGCAAGTAAACTAGCTAAAGAAGAGCCTACTACTCCAGCTCCAACTATAGTTACTTCAAAATCCACTTTTATGATTTTAAATTTTCAATATCCTGAATTTCCCGCGGTGCATTAGCGGTAATGACTTCATTCCCACTGCCAGTAACTAGCAAATCATCTTCTATCCTAATGCCTATTCCAAGCCATTTTTCTTCAACATCTTCCAGAGTATCTAAAATATAAATTCCAGGTTCTACAGTAAGAACCATGCCTGGCTCAAGATTTCTCCATTTACCGTTTTTCTTATAATTTCCCACATCATGAACATCCATTCCAAGCCAATGTCCTATTCTATGCATGTAAAATTTTAAGTACTCCCCTCTCTCTATCAAATCATCAGGATTTCCTTTTAGTATTCCTAGATTGATTAGACCTTCTGTTATAACCTTTATTGCAGTGTTATGGGCTTTATTCCAAGGATTTCCTGGCTTAATTTCCGCTGATGCCTGTTTGTGAGCTTCAAGTACTATCTCGTAAATCTTTTTTTGTTCTTCAGAAAATCTTTTCCCTACAGGAAATGTTCTTGTTACATCTGATGCGTAGTGATGGTATTCACATCCTGCATCAACTAATACAAGATCTCCGTCTATTAACTCTGAGTTATTCTCATTGTAGTGAAGAATACAGGCGTTGTTTCCTCCGCCTACAATAGAATTATAAGCAGGAAATCTTGCTCCTTCATTTATAAAAGCATGAAGGTATTCAGCCTCCAGCTGGTACTCATACATCCCTGGACTAACACTTTTCATAGCCCTGATGTGGGCTCCACAGGTAATCTCTCCCGCCTTTTTCATGAAAAAAAGCTCCTCTTCTGTTTTCACAAGTCTTAATTCATCTAAGATGGAATCAAGAGACAGTAAATTTTCTGGAACCTCTGAACCTTGACGCTTATTAACTCTGATTTGATCTAACCATTTATGTAATCTTATGTTTATTCCATTAGGTGAACTCATAGAGTAGTAAATATTTCTAGCACCTTCTAGAAGATCTGGCATTATTTGATCCGCAAGAGATATGCCATACGCCTCGTCTGCTCCAAAGTTTTGAGTTGCTCCTTCCTGCCCCGATCTAAATCCATCCCATTGCTCCCTTAATGAATCTCTTTCTCGACAAAAAATAACAAACTTCTTGTTCTCCGCAAAAGGTCTTATAACAATTATTGATTCAGGTTCATTAAATCCAGAAAGATAATAGAAGTTACTATCTTGTCTGAAAGGATAATCTGAATCTGAGTTTCTAGACTTTATAGAAGAAGAAGCAACGACAACAATAGAGTCTTCTAAAAGTTGACTGGACAACCTTTTTCTACGCTCAAAAAAGTCTATTCTTTTTTCTGACATAACTTTCCTTTTTTTATCCTACCAAGTGAAATCCTGCTGGCAAGGAAAACCCTTCAACGGTAAACTTAATTTAGATCGAGAGTGAAATGTCAGATAAAGAATTTTTGGATTTAGAAATTCAAGTTAAAAATCTTATCAAGCTTAGTCAACAGCTAAAAGAATCTAATATGCATCTATTGAAAAAAAATACTGAGTTAGCAATAAGGGAGCAAAAACTTTCTGAGACCCTTGATTCTTCAGCAAAAAGAATTAAGAAACTTATTAACAGTCTTAAAGAAGAAAGTGAGTAAGACGGATGGAAATAAATATTACAAAAGTAAAAATTTTAGGTTTGGAATATAAAATTTCTTGTCCTCCAGAAGAGAGTGATCAGGTTAAGGATGCAGCTAAATTTTTTGATAAAAAACTAAAAGATATCAAAAAAGACTCTAAATTGGATGAAGGAAAAGCAGCAATTATTACTGGTTTAAACATAACCAATGATTACTTAAAGAATCTTTCTTCATCTAATAAAGCTACAGCAGAGAAATCTGGTTTAAAAAAGTTAGCTTTGGAGATAGAAAAACACCTTGAAAGTCTATCTAAAATAGACAACTAATAAGTTATACTTGATTTTGCTTCCTGGTCTATTTGATAGCTGATGAGACCCTCGAGCCGTTATTGAATAATCAGGAGATTTTGGAAAGTCTTGTTGAGCAAGCCTTCTTGAGGAAGCCTGATAGGCCAACAAAATCACCGCCTTGAACTTCACGGTTCAGGGCTACATCGGCAACGGTACTCCGGGAAGCTCCCTTTTCATGACTTATAAAACTTCCCTCAGACAAGAAAAGCTTAAAGAAAGGGATTTAATCACCTTAGAAGACATTGAACTAGCTGAAGAAAAAATTACTTCTCTCTTTATTCAAGCTATTGGTTCACTCAATGTAAATAAAGTGGGCCTTTATATTTCTGTAGGAAATGAGATTCCAACCAAAGGAATTATTCAGTACCTTTTAAAATCCCTGATCCAATGTTATGTGCCAGTAATTAATCCAGATTTAAACTTAAGAAAATTGAGATTTGCTGAATTTCACTCGGATTCTTCTTTAACTAAAAATAAATTTAACATTTTTGAACCCAAAAATAAGATCTTTGTTAATTATTCTGAAATAGATTTAGTTATTTTACCTTTAGTAGCTTTTGATGATAAAGGTTATAGGCTGGGCATGGGAAACGGTTATTACGATTCAACTTTTCCTATAAAAGAAATGAAAAACTGCCCGCTGTTATGGGGTCTTTCTTACGATTTTCAAAAAACAGAAAGCTGTTGCCCTGAAGATCATGATTTAATAATGAACACAGTTATCACTCCTTCAGGTATTCAAAAATTCTAAGTTATTCTAAGAAGGACATGTAAGCTGAGTTTTTAGATTCATCCCAAAAAGGGAAGCCTGTTTTAGAAATATGTTTTGTTAACTTTGCTGTTTCTTTTGCATTGGCTTGAAAACCCACTAGAACTCTTCCATAAGCTGAGCCTTGGTTTCTATAATGAAATAATGTGATATTCCACTTATCGCCCAATGAGTTTAAAAAGTCCATTAAAGCTCCTGGTCTTTCTGGGAATTCAACTCTAAATATTTGTTCCCCGTAAGATCTGATACTTTTTGGAGCTCTTCCTCCCACCATGTGTTTCACATGTAATTTAGCCATTTCATTATCTGACAGGTCTTTTGGAGAATAACCTTTCTTTCTTAAGTCTTTTATAAATTTATTTTTTTCTTTAGGCCCTTGATTTACTCTGCAAGCTACAAAGATATTAGCTTCTTCTTCATCATCAATGCGGTAGTTAAACTCAGTTATCATTCGTTTACCTAAATCCTTACAGAATCTTCTAAAGCTACCTTTTGCTTCTGGTATGCAAACACTTAAAAGCGCTTCTTTCTTTTCTCCAAGTTGGACCCTTTCAACAATATGAGAAAGACGATCAAAATTAAGATTAGCACCAGAATTAATAGCGATTAAGTTCTTACCTTTCCAGCCCTTAGTTTTAGTTAACTTCTTCAACCCTGCTAAAGATAAAGCTCCAGCTGGTTCAGCAATTGTTCTTGTTTCTTGAAAAATATCTTCAACTGCGGCACAAATTTCATCTATAGAAACAGTAACTACTTCATCCACCCACTCTTTAATTATCGGAAAAGTTATTTTTCCTATTTGTTTTACTGCAACGCCATCTACGAAGAGCCCTACTTCTTTTAATGAAACCCTTCTATTGGCTTTAATAGCCCCACTTAGTCCTGCAGCATCTTCAGGCTCTACTCCAACTATTTTGATCTCTGGCCTCAGGCATTTAACATAAGCTCCTATTCCAGCTAAAAGCCCTCCCCCTCCAACTGGAACAAATATAGCTTCTAAATTTCCTGAGCATTCATCTAGAATCTCTTTTCCAATGGTCCCTTGGCCAGCTATAACATCAGGATCATCATAAGGGTGAACAAAAGCTACTTTTGGTTTTTTTGACAATGAAATCGCGTGGTCAAAAGCCTCATCATAAGTGTCACCAATAAGAACTACTTTAGCCCCTAAGTTTTTTACAGCTCTTACTTTTATGGTTGGTGTCGTAACCGGCATAACTATAGTTGCTTTTAGCTTCAATTTTTTTGAAGCAAAAGCAACTCCTTGGGCATGATTACCTGCAGAAGCTGTGACGACTCTTTCAATTCCTCCTTTTTTCTTAAGTAATGAAATTTTGTTATAAGCTCCTCTTAATTTAAATGAAAATATGGGCTGGAGATCTTCCCTTTTCAGTAAAACATTATTCTCTATTTCTTTTGAAAGAAAACGAACATGAGATAAAGGTGTAGAAATAGCTACATCATAAACATTGCTCTCTATTACTTTCTTTAAATATCTTTTTGATTTGACTAATTTCATTATTTTAATTATCTCCCTAATTAAAGGGAGCGCTATTATACTTAGCAAGTATTTATTGGCACGGAAAATATCTAATTTAATGGAACAAGAAGATAAAAAGAGGCTGTCAGCAGAAAAAGCATACGAAATTATTAAAACTGGTTTACATAAAGACTCTGTAATTGGTATTGGAACAGGTTCAACAACAAATTATTTCATTGAGATATTAAACAATAAAAAATTAGACATCAAAGGGGCTATTTGTAGTTCTGAAGCTTCAAAAAAGAATTTAACTGATTCGGGCATAGATATACTTGAATTAAATGAAGTACACCAAATTGACTACTATATTGATGGGGCGGATGAATTCAATAGTAGAAAGGAGCTCATTAAAGGTGGAGGAGGTGCTCTTACAAGAGAAAAAATACTAGCCAACTCGTCAAAGAAATTTATATGTATTGTTGATGATACAAAATACTCTGAAGTCCTTGGAAGCTTCCCACTACCTATTGAAGTAATTGAATTCGCTAGAAGTGCTATTTCAAGAGAAATATTAAAAATGGGTGGTAGACCTGTCCTGAGAAACAACTTTGTAACAGATAATGGAAATCAAATAATTGATGTTCATCACTTAGATATAAAAGTTCCTTATGAAATGGAACAATTAATCAATAATATTCCTGGTGTTGTTGAGAATGGAATTTTCGCTCTTAGGACAGCCGATATTATATTAAAAGCAACTGATCAATCTGTTGAAGAAATATCTATTTAAAAGCTTATAAAAGTAAGCAAGCACTTACTATAATCTTATAAAAGAGATTCTATAGAATCCAAAAGCTCTCGGCTACCAGGCTCTACTTTGGTGTTAAAACTTTTAACTAATCCCTGTTTATCTATAAGGTATTTATGAAAGTTCCAACCTGGTTCTACGCCAGTTCTTTTAATCAGCCCCTTAAAAAAATCATTGGCTTTATTACCTTTTACTGGGGAAGTTGCAAACATTGGAAAAGTAACTCCATATACAGTGCTGCAAAACTCTTTGACTTTAGATTCATCACTAAATTCTTGCCGCATAAAATCTCTTGAAGGAAAGCCAAGTATAACGAAATCTTTATCTTGTAAATCTTTATATAAGTTCTGCAAACCTTTGTATTGAGGTGTGTAACCACACCTGCTTGCAACATTTACTGCTAAAACAACTTTATCTTGGTACTCACAGAGATTTTTAACCTCTTTTGAATCTAAAACCCTTACTTCATGATTAAGAACTTCAGGGCAAGTTGCTAATAAAGTGTTAAATAAGAAAATGCTTAGAATAAGTATTATAGTTTTCATAGTCTCCTTCCTAAAGAATCCAAACTTGTGTGTTGGTGTCAACTTTTTTGAATAGATAAATCACATCGCTATTATACATTCTGACGCAGCCATCAGAAGCAGGTTTTCCTATTAGACCCTCTTCAGCCGTTCCATGTATATAAATATATCTAGACATGGAATCTACACCCGGTCCTAAATTTAGTCCTTCTTCTAAACCCTTTAGCCAAAGAATCCTCGATGTAACGATATCAAACTCTGTATCTATAGGTTCTTTTATTATATTTGCTATGGATCCTGTCCACTCTCTACCCTTTAAAATAGCTCCAAAAGGTAGGTTTTTACCTATCTTTTCTGCTATAACATGCCTACCTAGAGGTGTTTTATAGCTATTTACTTCAGAACCTGTACCATACAACGAAGTAGATATGGAGAATTTTTCTTTAATAACACCTTTGTTTAGAAAATATAACTCCTGAGTATTGACCTTTACTACTATTAATTTATCTAGATTTACGTAATCCTTGGAAATATCTTCTAAATTATCAAACATCAGCTTATAATTGGGTTTTTCATAGCTCACTGTGCATGAGAATAGAAAGAAACTCATTAATAAAGCTGAAAATTTTATAAATTTATGTTTCATTTTATATTTTATATTAATATTTTCGAACAATTGTTCTTTTAAAATATAAAAGGTACATATATATAATAATTATATAACCATAAATAAGAAAATTTCCAACAACTGAGAATGGTGTTCTACCTTCATATATTTTAATCTCAGCTTTTAACTCTTTATCTTCAAAATAACCTTGCTTTTCAGCAATTTCTCCATTTCTTGTAATTATTGCACTTATTCCACTGTTAGTTGCCCTTATTAAACTTTTTTGGTGTTCTAAAGCCCTAGATTGAGCAATTTCCAGGTGTTGTTCAGGACCTATTGAAGTACCAAACCATGTATCGTTGCTTATAGTAACCAGTAAGTTACTTATTTTAGCAGTCTTTCTGACGAGATCACTAAAAGCAATTTCATAGCAAATACTGGGAGAAATAATTATATTACCATTACTTAAGGTAGTAAAAGCCTTCCCAGGAAGGGTATTTATCAAGTTTATTCCCATGAAGTCCAAAATGTTCCCTATATAGCTCTTGAAAGGGATATATTCTCCAAAGGGAACAAGATGAACCTTGTCATAGTAGCCTTTTAAGGGTCCAAAGCCACGTACTCGGTTAAACCTTTCTATTAAATCCATTTCATTAGGGTCTTTAGCAATAATTCCACTTAGCAGGGATATATTTTTTTCATTTAGCTGTTTTTCAATATTAGTTAGCCACGGTTCCAGCTCTTCTTTTTCTAAGATAAGAGCAGTTTCAGGGAAGAAAATAAATTCATTTTCTTCTGCATTTGTTATAGCTTCCCCAATTAAACTCATAGTATGTTTGATGCCCTGAGAACTCCATTTTTTTTGTAAGGTAAGGTTAGGTTGATATATTGAAGTTGTAACTTTTGTTATTTCATTGGTCCAATTAATTTTATTAAGAGTAAATGATGAAATTAAAATTATTAAAATTAATAGGGTAGGGTATAAATCAAGTTTATTCCTCTTTTCATAAATTAATAGCAAGCAACCTGAGATCATTAATACAACAAGTGAACTGCCATAAGTACCTAAAATAGGTGTCCAACCACCAATTGGTGTTCCTGCTAGGGAGGTGCCAATTATTAACCAAGGGAAGCCTGTTAAAAAATTGCTCCTTAGAACTTCTATAGATACCCAAATTACTGGAAAAATTAATAAGTAATTTAAGCTATTTATCTTTGTCTTAAAGATTGCAAATAAGTAGGTAGTAAAACCTATGTAAAGTGAAAGAAAGATTACAAAAGCAAAAGTAATAAACAAAGAGCTTATTATTCCTTGATTTCCATGATAGTGAATACTCACATACACCCAAGAAATACCAACGCCCCATAACCCCATACCGTAAATTAACCCAGTTAAAAAAGATCCTTTAGACTCTTCGTGTTTTAACAGGTAGAGCAAAAGGGACAATGAAATAATTGTTACAGGCCACGCCTCAAAAGGGGCAAAGCCAAAAGGAAAGAGCAATCCGCAAATAAGAGCCAAGAAATACTTTTTCATTTACTAATAATCTTAAATGCGAGACTCCTTATAGCAAAGAGTTTATTAAGATTTAATTACTTTTATTTTCTTTAGTCTTCTTTTCTCAGTTGAAGTAATAATGAACCTCAGATTATCAATGGATATTGCATCATTGATCTTAGGGAATCTTGCAAAATGATGCATAACAATCCCACCTAAGGTATCAAAATCTTTATCACTCAAAGTGGACTCAAATTCTTCGTTAAACTCTTCAATTGGTATAAGAGCAGAAACTAAAAATTCATTATCTGATAATTGTTTGACTAGTTGATCTTGCATATCGTCATGTTCGTCCTCGATTTCTCCAACAATTTCTTCAAGTACATCTTCAATTGTTACTAAACCCGTGATACCCCCATATTCGTCCATTACTATAGCCATATGGTTCCTGCCAGATCTGAATTCATCTAAAAGTGTATTTAATTTTTTACTTTCAGGAATTAAAACGGCAGGTCTAAGTAAATTATTCAGATCTAGATTGTGTTTATTTTTAGATGAGAGGGGGGGTAGTAAATCTTTTGCAAGTAAAATCCCTTCAATTTCATCAGTTTTTTTGTCAATTACAGGAAATCTAGAATGTCTTGACTTTATTATTCTTGGAAGAAAATCTTCCGAAGACTCATTAGAACCAACAGATATTATTTGAGGTCTAGGGATCATAATATCTCTAACCCGAGAAGTAGAAACTTTTAGAGCACCTTCCATCATTCTTAAAGTTGCTTTTTCCAGCACTCCTCTATCGCTTGAATCACGTATAGATCCAGCTACCTCTTGTTTGTTTTTGGGCTTATAAGAAAGGTTTTGATATATTTTTCTAATCTTTTCTTGAATTTTTTTTGTTAGGCCAATCCTTTGGAGTTCGACTGATGCGCTAGGGGGCTCTTCGTTCATTAAAGCCTTATATTTATAAACACGTACTAATCATAGTTCTATTTGATATGGATCATCAATACCTAATTTATTTAGAACCCTTTTTTCAATAGATTCCATTAAAGCAGCTTTTTTTTTTGAGTCATGCTGATACCCTAAAAGATGTAGCACTCCATGAGTAAATAGATGAAGGAGATGATCGTGGCTTTTTTTATTCTGCTCAATAGCTTCGTTTTTGAGGACATCTAAACAAAGAGCAACATCTCCTACTAAATTATTATTTTCATCTGTTTCATTTAAGTCAGGTAAAAAAGATAAAACATTAGTTGCTTTGTTGATCCCAGAATAAGAAGAATTAAGTTTTTTCATATTTTGAGAAGTAATAAATTTAACTGAAACTGTTAAATTTGAATTTTTGGCTTTACAGGTCTCAGTTTCTTCATTAATGTAATTAATACATTTAAAAAAATCAGACTTTTTAATTTTAAGGTCAATGCCTTCATCTTTACTGATAAGAATATCGTTAAGATGAAACTTCATCGTACTTCAAATTTCTCGTACGCTTCTACTATCTTCTCAACTAGTGAATGTCTTGCTACATCCTTAGAGGTAAATCTAACCAGACCAACATCTTCAATTTCACCCAAAATATCTAAGGCGTGTATTAAACCAGAGCTTAAATCCTTTGGCAGGTCTATCTGAGTTAAGTCTCCTGTAACTACAACTTTCGATCCATATCCAAATCTTGTTAAAAACATCTTCATTTGTGCTTGAGTGGTATTTTGTGCTTCATCAAGAATTATGAAAGATTTGTTTAAAGTACGGCCTCGCATAAAAGCCAATGGGGCAATTTCTATCACATTATCTTCAATTAGCTTATATGTTTCTTTAAAGCCTAGGGTCTGAAATAGGGCGTCGTATAAAGGTCTTAAATAAGGATCCACTTTTTGACTTACGTCGCCAGGGAGAAAACCAAGCTTTTCTCCTGCCTCTACTGCAGGCCGAGTAACTACAACCTTTTCTACTCTTCCAGTAACCAGTTCATTTACAGCAGCTGCTACTGCCAAGTAAGTTTTTCCAGTTCCTGCTGGCCCAATTCCAAAAATAAGTTCTTTTTTACTAATGACATCTAGATATTTTTTTTGGTTATCTCCTTTTGTCGATACTAATGATTTAGGGGTTTTTAAAGTAATGTTTTCTTCACTTGAATGGTTTCCATCTTTAGTTGAAGAGTTGTTATTCATAACCTCCCTTAAATATAAATGTATTTCTTCCGGAGGAATATCAATATTTTTTTTTTCTAACCTCTTGTAAATACCTTTGAGAACGATTTCTGCAGCTATTGTTCCTTGGTTGTCACCTTTGACTTTAAATTGAGAACCCCTGTTGCTTATCTTAATTTTAAGAGATTCCTCAATCTGTCTTAAGGTTGAGTTTGTAGGACCACAAAGCCTATTAATTCTTTCCTGGTCATCTGGAACTAATTGAAACTTTAAACTTTTATCCATTTAACATATAACTCCCCTCAAGGAATTTGGCATAGCCTCAACTATCTTTAAAATATGAAATTCTCCTACCAGGTTATTTCCTTCTGAATTAAAGTTAACCACTTTATTATTTTCAGTCCTGGCTTGTAGCTCTCCAGGATCTTTTTTTGAAACTCCTGTTACCAGACATTTCTCTAATTTCCCAACCATTCTTCTACTTATTCTAAAAGCGCTTTTCTTGAGGGAACTTTGTAAGAGTTCCAACCTATTTTTCTTCTCATCTATACTTACATTATCTTCTAAATCTTTAGCAGTGGTATTAGGTCTGGGGCTATAAATAAAGCTGTAAGACTCATCAAAACCAACCTGATTAACCAACGCAAGTGTCTTTTGGAAGTCTTCATCTGTTTCTCCAGGAAATCCAACAATAAAATCAGAAGAAATACTTACATCCGGTCTTATCTGTCTTAAATTGTTAATAATTTCTAAATACTCCTCAATACTATGCCTTCTTCTCATGGCTTGAAGTATTTGGTTTGAACCGCTCTGTACAGGAAGATGAACATGGCTTACAAGCTCAGGAATTTCTCTGTATACATTAATTAAATCTTCTCCGAATTCAAAAGGATGAGAAGTCGTGAACCTAATACGATCAATTCCTTTTATTAAAGCCGTACTTTTGATCAGATTAGCGAGACCCAAACCTTTGGTTTTATCCTTACTGTCTCTATAAGCATTTACGTTTTGCCCTAGAAAAATTACCTCCCTCACTCCACCCTTAGCTAATCCTTTTACTTCATTAAGTACATCTTCTAAAGGTCTACTTATCTCATGCCCCCTGGTATGTGGAACCACACAAAAGGAACAGTATTTATTGCATCCTTCCATGATGGAAACATAAGAGGATGGTCCATCGCTGGATGGATTTGGTAAAACATCAAACTTTTCAGTTTTAGGAAAAGATATATCAACCTGTGATTTATCAGTGGAAGTTACTGCATCATACAGAGAAGGTACCCGATGTATTGTTTGGGGTCCAAATACCAAATCGACGAATGGAGCTCTTTTAACAATATTTTCACCTTCTTGACTTGCTACACAACCTCCAACTCCTATCTTTAATTTTGGATTTCTTTTTTTTAAATCTTTCCACCTTCCAAGCTGATGAAAAACTTTTTCTTGAGCTTTTTCTCTAATTGAGCACGTGTTAAGCAAAATTAGATCTGCTTCTTCTGGATTATTTACAACAGAAAATCCATGGCTTTCAACCAATAAATCCTTCATACGATTAGAATCGTATTCATTCATTTGGCAACCTTGGGTCTTGATGTATAAATTTTTGCCCATACAATCTTATATATATATTATAAGGAGGACGAGATTGTAATGTCTAAAAAGGGAATCTACAAAATAGTATTTTTACAGAGTGGTGAGATATATGAGGTTTATGCTAAATCTATCTATCAGAGTGATATGTATGGCTTTATAGAAGTTGAAGATTATATATTTGATCAAAAATCACTAATTGTCGTCGATACAAGTGAAGAAAAGCTTAAAACTGAGTTTAAAGGTGTGAATAGAAGCTACATTCCAATTAACTCGATCTTGAGAATAGACGAAGTAGATAAAAAGGGTAGTGCAAAAATAACTAAAAGTAAAATGAGTAATGTTATGCCTCTTCCTACTCCAATTATTGACGGGGGATCAAAGAAAGATTCCTAATAATATCTTTATAACTGAAAAAAATTTTCTTTATAAAATTTTAATTCCTTTATAGATTCATAAACATCTGCCATTGCTCTGTGTGTACCGTTTTTTTCTAAGCCTTTAGCTAATTCAGGTTTCCATCTTTTAACAAGCTCTTTAATTGAACTTACATCTACATTTCTATAATGAAAAAAGCTTGCCAATTCAGGCATATATCTAACTAGAAACCTTCTATCATGAGAAATTGTATTTCCGCAAAGAGGGGATTTGCCTTTTTGTGTATGTTTAGCTAAAAAAACTAAAGTTTGTTTTTCTGCTTCAGCTTCAGAAATTTGGGTAACTTTAAGACAATCTATAAGTCCAGATTTGGTATGTTGATTTGTGTTCCATTCGTCCATTCCAATAATAAATTCTTGAGGTTGTTTAATTACAAGGTTTGGCCCTTCTTTAATTTCTTCTAGATCCGCACTAGTTACTATAGTCGCAATTTCAATTATTCTCTCAGAATCAGGGTCTAAACCACTCATTTCTAGGTCAAGCCAAATAAGGGGAGGATGTGGTTTGGTATCAGTCATAAACTGTTTTCAATTTTAAGTGAAAAGTATAATAACTCATCATGGGGGCGAAGAAGAATAAGCAAAGATACCAAAACCTCTTAATTCTTAGTTATATAGCTATCACTATCAGCTCTTTTTCTGTCTCATGAAGGTGGTGGTATGATCGTTTTGGGATTTATAAAGCAAATTATTTTTTAAATAAGCTGAATGCTGTAACAAACAAGAAGTATGTATTGAATGAACATTAAGAGCCCAAAAATAAAGACCCACTTTGGATTTGAGCAAATTGACTCTGATTTGAAATCTAAGAAAGTTAGGGAAGTCTTTGACAGTGTGGTTGAAGGCTACGATTTGATGAATGACTTGATGTCGTTTGGGATCCATAGGATTTGGAAAAGAATAGCGGTGGAGATGTCTGAAATTAGACCTAACTCATACATATTAGATTTGGCAGGAGGAACTGGGGACATGGTAAGGTTGATGGTTCCAAAGATAAGCAAAGAGGGTCTGGTTATTCTTTCGGACATTAATGAAAATATGCTTGTTTCAGGAAGAGATAAGCTCATAGATTCTGGTGTTACTAATTTTAATTCTGCACAAATCGACGCTCAGCTTCTTCCATTTAAAAAAGATACTTTTGACTTGATTTCGATTGCATTTGGCTTGCGAAATGTTACTGACAAGAAAAAAACTTTACGTTCTATTTTGCAATGCTTAAAGCCAGGAGGAAGATTAATAGTTCTTGAATTCTCAAAACCAACAAATGAAATAATCAGGGAATTTTACGATTTATATTCCTTTGAAATCATACCTAAGTTAGGAGAAATAGTATTAAGTTCTGAAGAGAGCTACCGATATCTTGCTGAATCAATAAGAATGCACCCTAATCAGGATGAATTAAAAGAGCTGTTTGAAGAGTGTGGTTTTGAAGAATGTAACTATGAAAATTTAACTAATGGAGTGGTAGCTATACATACTGGGGACAAGCCCAAGAAACTATGAGTGATTTTTTAAGACTTATAAAGATACTGCATATTTTTTTAAAGGCTAGGCTTGACGTTCTAGTAGTAGATAGGTTTAGGGGCAAATGGATTTCTTTCTTACTTTATGTCTCACCTTGGAAGCTATACTCACCAAGTAAACCTAATGGAGAGAGAATAAGAAGAGCACTAGAAGAAGCCGGAACTATTTTTATTAAATTTGGACAACTTCTGTCTACTAGACCCGATTTAATTTCCGCTGATATTGCAACTAGCTTACAGAGACTTCAAGACGATTTACCTCCTTTTTCTACTGATCTCGCAGTTAGTATTATTGAGGAAGAATTACAGTCTAAAGTAGACGAGATATTCTCAGACTTTGATCGCACATTAATAGCAGCTGCTTCGATTGCACAAGTTTACCCAGCAACTCTAAAACAGGGTGGTCACAAAGTTGCCGTAAAAGTAGTGAGACCAGGCATTCTTAAAGCAATAGAAAGAGATATATCCTTAATGAAAAGATTGGCTAGAAAAGCTGAAAAACATTTTACTGATGCCAAAAGATTAAGGCTCCTGGAGTTAGTAGAAGAGTATGAAGCTGTTATTAAAACAGAATTAGATATGCGCGTAGAAGCTTCTAACATGAGGCAAACTAAGAGGAACTTCAAAGATAACCAGTTACTTTATGTTCCTGAAGTGTATTTAGAACACTCGACTAAAAATGTCTTAGTTATGGAAAGAGTTTCAGGGGTTCCAGTAGACGACTTGAGCTCTCTACAGAAAAAGGGTGTAAATTTAAGATTGCTTTCAGAGAGAGGAGTGGAAATTTTTTTGAAACAAGTTTTTATCGATAACTTCTTTCACGCTGATATGCACCCAGGAAATATTTTTGTCAACGCAGATGATCCTTCAAACCCATCTTATGTAGCTGTTGACTACGCAATCGTAGGTTCGCTAAGTGAAGAAGAACAATTTCAGATTGGCAAAATGTTATTGTCTGTAATTGGTCGAAACTTCTTGGAGGTTTCCAATATTCTGATTGATTCAGGCTGGGTAGACCCCAAAACAAGACCAAACGATCTAGAAAGAACCATCAGATCAGCTTGTGAGCCGATGTTTGAACAACCGTTGGAAAAAATTCAATTTGGTCAATTACTGTTGCATGTATTCGACTCAGCCAGGAGATTTAATTTGCATATGCAGCCTTCCTTAATGCTGCTTCAAAAAACTCTAATCAATATTGAAGGTCTCGGCAAACAGCTCTATCCTAAATTAGATTTTTGGTCTATTGCTAAACCCTTTTTACAAGAGTGGATAGCAGATAGATACAATCCCAAAAAATTAGAAGCTTGGGCTAGAAAGAATGCTGGGCATTGGATTGAAAAGGCAAGAAAACTTCCTGAAGTTGCTGAAAATGTTCTAGATCAGATTAATAAAATTGAAGATTACCAGAAAGAAAGTGAGAAGAGGCACAAAGAACTTATATCTACTCTGAACAGAGAGAGGAGGGGTATAAAAATTCTTATATTTATATCTTTAGTCGTGTTTTTTTCTTTTTTCTTATCCTGGACTATAAAATAGTAATTAAATATGAATAACAAAGCATTCAACAGGCTAGACAAAGTTCTAGTAGAGATAAACGATTTAGTAGGAGAGTGAAATGGGTTTAGGTGGAATAAGTTTATGGCAGTTACTAATTGTTCTCGCAATAATTTTATTATTATTAGGACCGAAGCGACTTAAGAATTTAGGTTCTGAAATGGGTAATTTTTTAAAGAGTTTCAGAAAGGCTGTAGACGATAAAGAAGAAGATCAGAACCAAGCGGATAAGTAAAATTAACCTGCATGTTTGATATTGGTTTTCCAGAACTACTTGTAATTTTATTTGTGGGGCTCGTGGTAGTCGGTCCTGACAAACTGCCCCAGTTACTAAAAAGTTTAACTAAAGGCTTTAGGACCATTAGATCTTATCTCAATCAAACCAGATCTCAGCTTGAAAGGAGCGTTGGTATGGATGAAATAAGGCAGGATCTTCATAATGAGAAAATTATGGAAAACTTAAAAGAAACACAAAAACCTAAAAAGCCTTCAAAGAAATAGAAACAATCTATAAAGAGTGAAAGAAAGTAAATTGACATTCTTAGATCATCTTAAAGAGCTAAGATTAAGATTAATCAGATCCTTTTTTGCCGTATTAGTTATTTTTTTACCTTTGATTTTTTTCTCTAATGAAATATATGAATTGGCTTCTACCCCCTTACAAGCTTTGATGCCGGAAAATAGCTCAATGATAGCTACGCAGGTTGCCTCCCCTTTTCTGTCGCCTTTAAAACTTTCTTTTTACTTATCTTTGATGATTTCTATTCCTTATTTCTTTTCAGAAATATGGGGATTTATAGCTCCAGGTATGTATAAAAATGAAAAAAAATTCGCTTTAGGATTAATTCTTTCCAGCATTCTCCTTTTTTATCTGGGCATTCTTTTTGCCTATTTCTTAGTATTTCCTCTTGTTTTTGGATTTTTTACCTCAGTCACTCCAGAAGGAGTAAAGGTAATGACGGATATTGCTAGTTATCTTGATTTTATTCTCGCTATTTTCCTAGCTTTTGCTATTGTTTTTGAAATACCTGTTTTAATTTTTTTACTCATTTGGGCTGGGATTACTACTCCCGAAAGTTTAGCTGAGAAACGACCTTATGTAATAGTGAGTTGTTTTGTTCTTGGTATGCTTCTTACACCTCCCGATGTTATATCCCAAACTCTTTTAGCTATTCCAGCATGGTTTTTATTTGAGATAGGCCTTTTGTTTAGCCGGATTTCTCAAAAAAGAGAGTCACGAACAAAAAAAGAAGTTTCAGAATAATTCACTTACTCTGGAAATAAAAGGTTACTGGACCATCATTAACTAAGCTTATTTGCATATCTGCTCCGAAAATACCGAGTTTCAATTTACCTTGGTGCTTTGAAATTTCTTGAGATAAGACATCAAAAAGTTTTTTTCCTAGATCAGCATTAGCGGCTTCAGAAAAACTTGGCCTTGCTCCTTTTCTTGTTTCCAAAGCAAGTGTCACTTGTGGCACTAGTAAAATATCTCCGTTGATATCCAAAACACTTCTTTCCATCTTGCCTGTTTTGTCTGGAAACATTCTGTAGCTGAGAAGCTTTTTAACAATACGTCGGCAATCTGAAGAAGTATCATTTTTTTCAAACCCCACTAAAGCAAGAATACCTCTGCCTATGGAAGCAACTTCTTCCTGATTTACCTTCAAAGAAGAGTTTAGGACTCTTTGGGCTAGTAACTTCAATGAGTTAAGCAGATGATTCTTCCAGACTCGAATTCCATTCCCCAAGAGCTGCCTTTTTGTTCATAAGGGCCCTATGCGACAGAGCTTGTTGTGCTGCTACTACATTTTCATTTTTCCCAAGCCAGGCTTTTAAAGCCGGTTGTTGCAAAGCACGACCATATGAAAAACTTAGCTTCCAATTAAACCCACCTATTTTATTCATGGCATCTAGATGTGCGGTAGCATCGATGTCAGACTGTCCACCCGATAAGAAAGTAATGCCCGGTAGTTCTGGAGGAATATTGGCCAAACAACATCTTAATGTCTGCTCCGCAACTTCATTAACACTAGCTTGACTTTCGGCTTCAGACCCAGAAGTAACCATGCTCGGCTTAAGAATGGTAGCCTGTATATTAACTCTATTGCTATTTAAGCAATTGAATAGAGTGCTTAGAGTTGTTTCACTTACCTCAAAACATCTCTCAATGGAATGATTACCCTCTATTAAGACTTCGGGTTCTACTATAGGCACCATATCATTGTTTTGAACTATTTTTGCGTATTCGGCCAAGGCCTGCATATTTTCATTAATGCATTGATCCGTAGGAATTTTTTCGCCTATCTTTATAACTGCTCGCCATTTAGCAAATTTCGCTCCTATTCTTTGATATTCATTACATCGATCATCAAGATCATCAAGGCCCTGAGTAATACTTTCTTCAGGGGAGCCTTCGAGGGGTTTCAATCCTTTGTCTACTTTTATGCCGGGCAATGCACCTTGACTAGTTATGAGATCAATAAGAGGCGTGCCATCTTTTGCTTTTTGTCTAATGGTTTCATCAAATAAAATCACCCCGCCAATGTTATTCTTAATGCCATCAGCTCTAAAAAGCATTTCTCGATAGTCCCTTCTAATAGTTTGTGTTGATTGAGTGTCTATGGCCTGAAGCCTTTTACCCATCGTGCCATTACTCTCATCAGCGGCAAGAATTCCTTTCCCATTAGATACTATAAAAGCAGCTATATCTTCTAAATTATTTAATGCCATTTAAATCTCCCAAAAGTTCTTAATTTATCCTAAGCGCCATTATCTACCCTTTCAAGAGCTTTCTTCTGCAATGCTGCAAGAGCAGGTAAAGACTTTCCTTCTAGATACTCCAACAAGGCTCCACCAGCCGTTGAAATATAATTTATAGAATCCAACACACCTGACATAGAAGCTGCTGATATGGTATCTCCACCTCCGATTATAGAATAAGCTTCCGATCGAGCTATTAAGTTTGCAACAGCCTGGGTACCCAATGAGAACTGATCTTGCTCAAATAATCCCATAGGGCCGTTCCAGACAATGGTTGCTGCTTCGTTAAAAATCTTTTGTAAAGAATGGATAAAAGTAGGCGAAACATCAAATATTGCATCATTTTTTGTCAAGGAGTCTATATCTACTTCTCTGGCTTCAGCTTCTTTGTTCTCAGCTACCAACACTCTTGATGGAAGAATCACATTATCTTCGTTAATTAAACTTTTAACTTCGCTTACCAACGAGGATTCAATTAAAGATTTACCTATTTCTAGACCCTGAGCTGCAATACATGTATTTGCTATACCTCCTCCAAGTATCAAATGATCGACTTTGTCTAACAGGGCATTAATTAAAGGTAATTTAGTTGAAATTTTTGCACCGCCCAGAACTATGACGATCGGCTTTTCTGCATTGTCAATCCTATCAAGAGCTTGCAATTCTTGTTTGATTAAGAGCCCTGCACAAGCCTGATCTACGAAGTCTAATATCGCGGTGGTCGAAGCATGTGCTCTATGTGCAGTAGCAAAAGCATCCATTACAAAAATATCACAAAGACCTGCAAGATCTTTGGCCAAATTGGAATCATTACTCTTTTCACCTTTAAAAAAACGTATATTTTCCAACATCAATAAATCTTCAGAGCTTTGTTTAATGCTAGAAAGATCACGTTTTAAGTCCACTGGCATTTTTAATTTTTTTTCTAAAGATAGTGCTATCGGCTTTAAGCTAAATTCTTTCTGGACTTCATTTGTCTCCTCTGGTCTACCCAGATGACTAACTATAATTAAGCTTGCTCCTTCGTTTAGGATGTGTTGAATAGTTGGAAGAGATCTATCAATTCTCTCCTCATTAACTATGTGTCCATCTTTAAGGGGTACGTTGAAGTCAACCCTCAACATAACCTTTCTACCAGAAAGCTTATAATCTGTTAAATATTTGAGTTGCATAATCCTTAAATTATTGAATCTATAACTTTTATAATGCTTTCTTTATCAAACCCAAAATGTTTTTGAAGAACGCCCCCTGGGGCTGATTCCCCAAATGTCTTCATTCCAACTACTCTTCCTTTTTTACCTACATATTTTTTCCACCAATCTTCGTGAGAGGCTTCTACTGCCATTCGTGGAATGGTTTTGCCTAAAACATCTTCTTTATAAGATTCGTCCTGATTATCAAATCTCTCTGTACAGGGCATAGAAACTACTCTGATATTTCTTTTTGAATTTATTTCTTTTACGGCATCCATTACTGCCCCGATTTCAGATCCTGTCGAAATAATAACTAAATCTGGTTCTTTTTTAGGCTCATGAAGAATGTAGCCTCCTCTTTCAATCAAGCTTATCTGGTTTTCTTTTCTTTCTTGTGACTTAAGATCCTGTCTAGAAAGAATGATGGCAGTAGGAGAATTCTGGTTGAATAGGGCTGATTTCCAAGAAACCGCAGTTTCTACTGTATCGCAAGGTCTCCAAGTCTCTAGATTAGGAGTTGATCTAAGACTGGCTAGGTGCTCTATAGGTTGATGAGTTGGACCATCTTCTCCCAGACCAATGGAGTCATGAGAGTAAATAAATATTGAAGGCAATCGCATTAAAGCAGACATTCTCACTGCATTTCTTGCATAATCTAAGAAAGTGAGAAAAGTGCCTGCATAAGGTTTGATGCCGCCATGTAAAACTAGTCCGTTAACTATGGCGGTCATTGCAAACTCTCTCACTCCGTAATAAAGATAGTTACCCCCTGGCATGCTTCCAGTAATTGGCTTCGTTCCTACCCACCTAGTATTGTTTGAACCGCTTAGATCCGCTGAGCCTCCTAGAAGTTCTGGTAGTAAAGGTCCTAAAAAATTAAGAACTATTTCCGAAGATTTCCTCGTGGCAATGTCAGCTTGCTCTGACTGTAAGGAAGTAATGTATTGATCAATTTCATTTTCAAAATTTTGTGGTAGAGCATTAGATAACACTCTGTTCAGTTCTTTGGCAGGCTCCGGATATTCTTTTTCATATCTCTCTAACAATAGGTTCCACTTTTCCTCATACGCTTTTCCTGATTCTTTTGAATCCCAGCCCACGTAAATTTCTTCTGGGATAGTAAAGGGTGGGTGACTCCAATTTAATTCTTTTCTAGTTAAGTTTATCTCTTCTTCTCCCAACGCCAACCCGTGAGCAGCAGCTGTTCCTGCTTTATTAGGCGATCCTTTACCTATCTTAGTTTTACAACAAATTATTGTGGGTTTATCAAGATTTTCTTTAGCCTTTCTAATGGCTTTCTCAATTTGATTTGATTTATGACCATCTACATTTGGAATAACGTGCCAACCATAAGATTCAAATCTTTTAGGTATATCTTCTGTAAACCACCCTGAAACTTCACCGTCTATAGATATATCATTATCGTCATAAAAGACCATAAGTTTTCCTAGCTTCAAGGTTCCAGCAAGCGAACAGGCTTCATGAGATATCCCTTCCATTAAACATCCGTCCCCAGAAAAAACGTAAGTCATGTGGTCCATAACTGGAAAATCATCTTCATTAAATCTTTCTGCTAGGATTTTCTCAGCAATTGCCATTCCCACTGCATTGGCCAAACCCTGACCAAGAGGTCCAGTTGTTGCTTCTACTCCAGGGGTCACACCAAATTCAGGGTGACCTGGGGTCTTTGATCCAAGCTGTCTAAAATTTTTGATTTCTTCGATTGAAAGGTCATATCCAGTTAAATGGAGAAGAGAATAGAGCAGCATACAGCCATGCCCGTTAGACAGAACAAATCTATCTCTATTTGGCCAGCCTGGATTATTAGGATTGTGTCGTAGATGACCCCTCCAAAGAACTTCAGCTATATCTGCCATACCCATAGGCATACCAGGATGGCCAGATTTAGCTTTCTCAACGGCGTCCATGGATAGGACCCTGATTGCATTTGCTAATTCTATACTTTTGGTCATTTGAAACCTCTTAGGATTACTATTTTCTCTGATTATAAAAAAAGTGTACACATTTCATGTTCTAAAATTGGATAAAAACTGTAAATTAAGGGTAGAATGCCGATCCTTTTTTAATTCTGAGACAATTTAATATTATGTCTGAATATAAGATTTTTACTTCAGAATCAGTTTCTGAAGGCCATCCTGATAAAATGGCAGATCAAATTTCTGATGCCGTTCTTGATTCAATGTTGAAAGATGATCCTGAATCAAGAGTTGCTTGTGAGACTTTGATCAAGGACAACCTAGTGATTCTTGCTGGAGAAATTACAAGCAAGTCTAATCCTGATCTAGAAGCTGTTACCAGAAAAGTAATTTGTGATATCGGATATGATGATATATCTGTTGGTTGTGATGGTAATACTTGCGAAATAATTAATATTATTGGGGAACAATCAACCAATATTGCACAAGGAGTGAATGAAGGAGAAGGGGAAGACAAAGAACAAGGGGCAGGAGATCAGGGTCTTATGTTTGGTTATGCTACTAACGAAACTGAAGTTTTAATGCCAGCTCCAATAACTTATTCTCATAGACTTGTTCAGCAGCAAGCGTTCGTTAGAAAATCGGGAAAACTAAACTGGTTAAGACCAGATGCAAAAAGCCAAGTAAGTTTTGTTTACGGAAAAAACGGCAAACCAGAATCCATTTCTGCAGTTGTACTTTCAACCCAGCACGATCCTGAAATTTCACAGAAAGACCTTAAGGAAGCTGTTATGGAAGAAATAATACAGCCTATTCTTCCTCAAAACTGGCTAAACAAAGAGACAAAATTTTTTATAAATCCTACTGGAAAATTTGAGATCGGCGGTCCTGTGGGAGATTGCGGACTTACTGGAAGAAAAATTGTTGTTGACACTTATGGGGGTATGGCTAGACATGGAGGAGGTGCCTTTTCAGGGAAAGATCCTTCGAAGGTTGACCGCTCTGCAGCATACGCTGCTCGTTATGTTGCAAAAAATATTGTAGCTGCGGGTCTTGCTGAAAAATGTGAAATACAAATTTCTTATGCTATTGGGGTAGCAGAACCAACTTCAATAAGCATAAATACTTTTGGGACTGCAACACTGAGCGAAGAAAAAATAGCTGATTTAATAAGAGAAAATTTTAACCTTAGACCTAGGCAATTGATAGAAATGTTAGATTTAAAAAGACCTATCTACCAATTAACTGCAGCCTATGGGCATTTTGGTAGAGAGGAGGAAGCTTTTTCATGGGAAAAGACTGATAAAGTAGAATCTTTAAAAGCTTTTTAACTACTAAGATAAGAGAATGACAAACGAAAAACAAGACTTCAAAATTGCAGACATTTCTCTGGCGGAGTGGGGAAGAAATGAAATTTTAATAGCTCAATCAGAAATGCCTGCTTTAATGAAATTAAGAGAAAGATATGCTGCAGAAAAGCCTTTAAAAGGTGCAAAAATACTAGGATGCATACACATGACTATACAAACGGCGGTTTTGATTGAAACTCTTACTAGTCTGGGTGCTGAAGTTAGATGGTCAGGTTGCAACGTCTTTTCAACGCAAGATCATGCTGCAGCTGCCATAGCAAAATCTGGAATTCCTGTGTTTGCATGGAAAGACCAGACAGAAGAAGAGTTTAATTGGTGTATAGAACAAACAATTCTGAAAGAAGGTGAACCTTGGGATGCGAATATGATTTTAGATGACGGTGGAGATTTAACTGCCATGACCCATGATAAGTATCCAGAAATCCTAGAAAAAATTCATGGAATTACTGAAGAAACAACTACGGGTATAGTTAGACTTCACGAATTGATTAAACAGAATAAATTAAAGGTTCCCGCGATTAATGTGAATGATTCGGTAACCAAATCTAAGAATGATAACAAATATGGAACACGCCATAGCCTTAATGATGGGATAAAAAGAGGCACAGATATGTTTTTGGGTGGGAGAAAAGCACTTGTAATAGGATATGGTGATGTCGGGAAAGGATCTGCTCAAAGCTTAAAACAAGAAGCCATGATTGTTAAGGTAAGTGAAATTGACCCAATATGTGCAATGCAAGCCTGTATGGATGGATATGAAGTAGTCTCGCCATATAAAAATGGAGAAAATACAGACAACCCTGACTCGGTAAATACAGATCTTCTAGAAGACATAGATTTATTGGTTACTGCTACAGGAAACTATAAGGTATGCGATAGACACATGCTAAAAGCTCTTAAGAAAGGAGCCATAGTTTGTAATATTGGTCATTTCGATACTGAAATAGATACGCAATATATGCGTGACGAGTGGGCTTGGGAAGAAGTGAAGCCACAAGTCCATAAAGTCTTTAGAGACACTAGGTCGGGAGAGCAACCAAATTTAGAAAGTGATGATTATTTAATTTTGTTATCTGAAGGAAGGCTCGTTAATCTGGGAAATGCCACCGGACACCCTTCACGTATTATGGATGGGTCTTTTTCTAACCAAGTATTGGCTCAGATGTATTTATACGAGAAAAAATTTGCAACCTTAAATGATGATGAGGCTAAAAAGGATCTCATAAAAGTCAAAGTTCTCCCCAAAAAGTTGGATGAACAAGTGGCGAGCTATATGGTTGAAGGTTTTGGTGGAATCATAACAAAATTGTCGAAAGAACAGGCCGACTATATAAATGTTTCAACAGAAGGACCATTTAAGTCTGATATCTACAAATACTAATCTGGAATAAGTTATGGAAAGGCTCTATGAATACGAGTTTTGAATTTTTCCCTCCAAAAACTGACCTGGGTAAAGAGAAACTTCTCAAAATTACTAAAAAATTGAGCAGCTTCTCCCCTGAGTACTTTTCAGTTACTTTTGGTGCCGGGGGGTCAACCAGGGAAGGAACTCTTGAAACTTGTATTTTAATCAAAGATACAGGAGCACAAGCTTGCCCTCATTTATCCGGTATAGGGGCATCTAAGGAACTTATAAAAGAAATATTAAGTCAATATAGAGTGAATGGTTTCAAAAAAATTGTTGCCCTTAGAGGAGACTTGCCTTCAGGTATTGGTGGTTTTGGTGATTTCCCTTATGCACTTGATTTAATAAAATTTGTCAAAACAATAGAAGAGGATTTTTCTATAGAAATAGCTGCATACCCAGAAATTCACCCTGATGCTGAATCAGAGAATTCTGATTTTAAAAATTTCTTAGATAAGGTTAATGCAGGTGCTGATGGAGCCATAACTCAATTCTTCTTCGAGGAAAGCGCTTACTATGATTTTATGGAGAAATGTGAAAAAGAGAAGGTTTCCATCCCAATAACCCCAGGAATCATGCCCATTCACGACTTTGAAGCATTAATTCGAATGGCTACTAATTGTTCTGCAAATGTTCCTCAATGGTTAAAGGAAGGTATGGAACAATATTCAAATAGTAACGATCAGGTAAAGTATGGCATTGAAGTCGTTATTGACCTTTGTGAGAAGCTCCTTAAGTGTGGAGCTCCTGGAATTCACTTTTACACTGTAAACAGAGAAGAGCCCACAAGTTTAATAATTAAAAATTTAGATTTGAACTAAAGGAGGTAGATTTGACAGAAAAATTAAAAAAGCTATTCCTCTTAGCTCCAGTTTTATCTTTAATTTTAATAACTGGATGTGGACATAAGGGACCACTCAAACTTCCTGAAGCCGACATTTTTTGTAAGGGGTCTTTTGATGAAAGGTCTTAATAGGCAAGAGGGAAATCTTTTTATCGATAATGTTTCACTCGAAGAAATTGCTAAAAAATTTGGTACTCCTGCCTATGTATATTCAGCTTCAAAATTTAAGGAGAATCTAAACAACTATCTTTCTGCTGTAGGAGAGAATGACAAAATTTGTTATTCAGTTAAATCTAACTCAAATATTCACATTCTCAGTATGCTATCTGAATTAGGTAGTGGCTTTGATGTTGTATCAGGAAATGAGTTAAAAAAATGTTTAGAAGCAGGGGCAAAACCAGAAAATATAGTTTTTTCAGGGGTTGGTAAAACAAAAGAGGAAATTAACCTTGCGCTTAAAGAAAATATTTTTTCTATCAACATAGAATCAGGAGAAGAACTTGATCGGATTATTGGGATTACAAAGGAATTAGGTATAAAAGCTAACTGTATTATCCGTGTTAATCCTGATATCTCAGCTAAATCTCATCCGTACATTCAAACGGGTTTAAGAACTTCCAAATTTGGTGTTTTAAAGGAAGCTGTAGAGCCTTTGGCAAAGAAAGCTTCTCAAGCTGGAGTAGTTAACATAATTGGCATTGCGTCTCATATAGGATCTCAGATTTTCGATAAAAACTTAATTCTTGAAAATCTAAATCTTCTAATCGAACTAACAAATCAATTAACAGACCTAGGACACCAGATATCCTACTTAGACCTGGGAGGAGGTTTAGGAATAAGATACAAAGAAGAAGAAGAGATTTTACCAAACCAAATAATAAAACAAGTTCTTTCGATATTAAGGCCTCTAAAACTGAATCTTATTCTTGAGCCAGGCAGGACAATTTCAGGCAATACAGGAGTTCTTATCTGTAAGGTTGAATATCTTAAAAAAACATCTGAATTAAATTTTGCGATTATTGACTCGGGAATGAACGATCTTTTGAGACCTTCCCTTTATCACGCTTGGCATCACATTTCTGTAGTCGAAGATAATACTGAGGACAAGCTACCCTACAAAGTGGTGGGTCCTGTATGTGAAAGTGGAGATACTTTTGGTGAAGGTAGAATGTTAAATATTAATGAAAATTCTATATTGGCTATTCATGATACGGGTGCCTATGGTCAGGTTATGTCTTCTAACTACAACAGTAGATTGAGGCCTCCAGAAATATTAGTTGAAGAATCTGAGATAAAAATTATCAGGAGAAGAGAAACCTTTGATGATTTATTGATTCAGGAAAAAGATGTCTAATAAAATTGTACTAAAGGCAAGCAAGTTTTCAGGGCTAGGTAATAAAATACTCTTAATAGACCTTATAAGACAATCAGGCAACATAAATTCTGTTTCAGTCAAGAAAGTAGTTGAGGAAAATCAAGTTGAGTTTGACCAACTTATTTCTATAGAAGCGCCTATTTTTCCGGATTTAGATTTCAGTGCCAGAATTTTTAATAAAGACGGCAGTCAAGCTGAAAATTGTATAAATGGAGCAAGGTGCTTTGCTAAGTATGTAATAGACTCTGACTTGCTTAATAAAGAAGAATTATTGGTAGGAGTGGGAGAGATCAGATGGAGAATACTTGCCCACCAAAGGGGAGATTACTCTGTAGAGCAAGAAATTTCTGACATTTTTATAGGTAAAGATTTATTACCAGAACCTAATATTAATAATTTATATGAGCTAGCTGTAGTAGAAGACACAATAGAAATAGGTTATATAAACTTAGGCAATCCCCATGGTATATTTTTTACTTCTGGAATTAATGACTTACCGCTTGAAGCTTGGGGTGAAAGCCTTCAAACCTCGAGTTGGTTCCCTGATGGTGTCAATTTCGGATTGGCAGAAATAAATTCTCCTTCAAAAGTGAACTTAAGAGTTTATGAAAGAGGCGTAGGAGAAACCTTGTCTTGTGGCAGTGGGGCTTGTGCAACAGTAATCCTTGGAATTCAGTTGGGTCTTTTGGAGGAAGAAGTGGAAGTAATTTTTAAAAAAGGGAGCCTCTTTGTAAAATATAACGAAGAAAGCAGAAAATTGACTGCTCGTGGAACAGCCAACTTTTTGAAAGAGATCAACGTTTCTCTATGAATGCAGCAAAAAAAAATCAAGTATCGAATAAGGAAATAGTAGAATATCTGATTCTCAATCCCGATTTTTTCAAAGAAAATCCTGAAGTATTAAATGCTATTGAGATAGTCCATGAATCTGGGGCTGCTGTATCTTTGATACAGAAGCAAGTTGAGCTTTTAAGATCAAACTACAATTCTACTACTGATAAATTAATGGAGCTGTTGGGAATAGCGAAAGCCAATGAGAACATCTTCTCTCTAACTAAGAAATTAATAATTGAACTTATTGATGCTTCTAATATAGAAGAAGTGGTTTCCTTATTAGAGAATAGCTTTGAATCTGATTTTGGAGCTAAAACCAGTAGAGTCCTTTTTTTTACCGAATCTACAAAGAACCTTCCTAAGGGCAGAATAAAAAGTCCCTTAGAAGCTACTAGTACTTTGGCAAACCTTTTAAATCCAGGTGAGATATTTTGTGGAACAATAGATAAGGAAGTATCTAATTTTATTTTTGAAAAGGGATCTGGGATCACTGAAATAGCCCTAGTGCCCTTAAACTGTAATTCTTTAAGTGGGGTAATTGCTTTAGGCACTGAAGAGCCAGGTAGGTACAATAAAAATAAAGACACTATTTTTCTAGATTTTATTGCTGAGGTGGTCAGCAAAATTTTAGATAATTATGGTATTTAAATGTTAGATAGACATCTTGATGCCTTTCTGTCTAACCTAAAGATAGTCAGACAACTCTCTCCTCATACAGTAAACAGCTATAAAAGAGACCTAACTGGATTTTTTTCCTTCCTCAAAAAGGAAAATAATTCTTGGGATGAGATTCGTGATCATCAAGTTCGAGAATTCATTAATAGAGAAAGAAGAAGAGGTTTAAGTCCCAGAAGTTTAAAAAGGGTACTTTCCTCTATCCGCAGCTTTTTTAACTATCTTACAGACGAGGAAATAGTTAGCTCTAACCCGGCATTGGGCATCAGTACTCCAAAGTCTACTCAACTTCTTCCTAAGGCTCTGGATGTTGATTTGGTAAAAAAACTTTTAGACTTTAAACCTCAAGGAGATCTGGAAATAAGGGACAAGGCCATGGTTGAACTACTTTACTCATCAGGGTTAAGGCTTTCTGAATTGTGTGGATTAAACCTGGAAACTATTTCAATCAAAGAAAGATCCTGCAGGGTAGTGGGAAAGGGCAATAAAGTAAGAGATTTACCGATAGGAGAAAAAGCTATTCAGGCATTAAGAGATTGGATCTTAATTAGAGAAAAGATAAGTATTGAAGGTACTAAAGCTTTATTTTTAAATAAAAATGGTAAAAGACTGTCCTCAAGATCAGTTCAGCTTAGAGTAGAGAAACTGGGGAAAAAAAGAGGCATACCAATGATTAGCCCTCATATGTTAAGACATTCTTTTGCTAGCCATATACTGGAATCCAGCGGTGACTTAAGAGCTGTCCAGGAAATGTTAGGGCATGCAGATATAGGAACTACTCAAATATATACCAAACTTGATTTCCAACATCTCTCTAAGGTCTATGATGAAGCTCACCCAAGAGCTAAAAGTGAAAAACACAAATGACTATTAAGGCTGTATCTTTTGATTTGGATGACACACTTTGGCCTATTCTTCCGGTAATACTTAAGGCTGAGAAAGGTACAAATGAGTGGCTAATAGAAAACTACCCTGGAGTTGAAAAACTCCTTAACAGTAAAGAAATGATGGACATTAGAGATAATCTTATTTCTCAAAAGAGTGACCTAATTAATCAACTTTCTAAACTCAGAGAGCTGTCCTTGGTAGAGCTAGGCATTAGGTCTGGTTATGAAAGGGAGGAAGCAGAAATTATGGCACGAGAATCTTTTAAAATTTTTTTTTCAGGTCGAAATGATGTGAAACTTTACGATGGAGCTGAAGAAAGTCTAGATAAATTAAAGGATAAATACACACTCGGTGTAATTACAAATGGGAATGCAAATCTAGAAAAAATAGGGATAAATCATTATTTTAAGTTCAACCTCTCGGCTGAAGATATGAATACCAGCAAACCTGATCCTAAAATCTTTGAGGCAGCAGTTAAAGAAACAGGTCTTCAAGCAGAAGAAATCTGCCATGTAGGAGATCATCCAATTAATGACATACTGGGAAGCTTGAGCATTGGAATGAAAGCCATTTGGTTTAATGAAAAAAAAATAGACTGGCCTTTAGATGAAAGGCCAGATTTCAAAGAAATTAATTCATGGATGAAGTTAGAAGAAACCCTGGAAAATATTAATTAAGGGCGTCAAGCATGTATTGTACTGAGCTAGCTAGCTCCTCTTGAGAACAGTCCATGCATAGGCCCATCTGCGGCATGCCATTAAGACCATTAGTCACCGTTTCTACTAAGCGGCCTAAGTCTTCGTTTGCCCTTTCTCCCCAGCTAACCTTATCACCGAACTTGGGAGCTCCAGCTAGGCCAATCGCATGACAAGTATAGCAAGCACTATTATAAATTTCCTCACCGGTTCTACTTCCACTTAGAATAGATTCGGCGACAGAGCTGGTTTCTGCACATTCTTGACCCTCAACGCACACTTGACCTACCGGAGTTATCCTCTCTTCAATAGCCTTTTTTGCTTCTGAGGCTTCGATACCCGTTGCAAGTAAAACCAATCCTAGAATTAAAAAAAGTTTCGGTTTGTTCATTAAAATAATTGTGTGAGTTTTGAAGCGCCGCCATTATATAGGAAGAGGAAGAGAAAGAGACAGCGTTCTTCGAATGCAACTATAATCCATCTAAGGGCTAGTAGTTCAACTGGATAGAACGTTTGCCTCCGGAGCAGAAGGTTGCAGGTTCAAGTCCTGCCTAGCCCACCAATTAAATTTGTTTAGATCTTTTAGTTGAAATATTATAAAAACATGAAAGTTACAACTTTTCTTTTTCTTTTCTTCTTCGTTGTTGTTTTGAATGCACAGCAAAATGAAGAAATTATTAAATGCAGTGTTATTGATGATCAACAAGTAAGGCTTAAGTGTTTCGATGCACTTGTTGCCAGTTTAAAGGAAAATAATGAGGAAAAGCCTGAAGATTTGATTCTTGAAAAAAAAATTCATAAAGCTGTAATCGAAGAAAAAATAGTAGACAAGAAATTAGAAACTAAATCTTCAAAAGAAATAATAAAAGATCAAAAGGAAGTAATCGTTTCTTTAAAAAGCAGTATTCAAAAAATAACAAAACAAAGAGACCTTGAAAAGCAAAAAAGGGAATCTAAGGGTTTGCCCTTTTCTGCCACAATAGTCTCTGTAAGTTATAAAAGTTATAAATTTAGATTTAAACTTGATAACGATGAAACTTGGCAGTTTACTGATACGGGAATAAGGGCCAGACTCAAGGAGGGTGACAAGATAAGAATCGTCCCCGGTACTATGCAGTCGTACTTTTTGGAAAACTCCAAAGGGAGATTTAGAGTTAAAAAGATAAAGTAACTAAAAAAGGCTTTAAATCCTGAATATTTGACAGTTTGTTTACT
>ENA-ORDI01000156-ORDI01000156.1-marine-metagenome-genome-assembly--contig:-NODE-156-length-47839-cov-6.455236_pt1 | contig 47839 bp, 48 predicted proteins | sample MGYA00248628_ERZ508525 | MGnify/ENA primary metagenome ERZ508525 (study PRJEB26195, sample SAMN05422138) | marine metagenome | isolation source: East of Porto Seguro, South Atlantic Ocean | place... | reverse complement strand
AGACCATTAAGACTAAGAATACGAAAAGTTTGTCATTATTGATGTATGTAATCATGACAATAGGAATAGTCTTATGGTTATCTTACGGTATTCTGTTAAGGGACTTACCCATTATTTTTGCCAATACAGTAACATTAATATTTGCTGGAATTATTCTGATCCTGAAGATTAAATATAAGTGATACCAACCAGGATCGTTTTTTTAAGGTTGTTTCCAGCGGTGTGCTAGCAATTGAAGCCAAGGAATATTAATAAAATACCAATCTAATAATTATGCTGGGTAAAATATTTCGTAGTTATCGGGATCTGCCCCGGGTGATCCATCTGCTCATTCTGCTGGAATTATCCCTAAACCTGATCCATGTTGCCTTTATCCTGATATTAAATATTTTTCTTCGCAAACAGGGATTTAGTGATCCCGAAATTGCATCATTTAATTCGTTACGCTTTATCGGTGCGTTGGCCTTTGCTCTGCCGCTGGGTATCTATATCCGCGGCAAGAAACTGAAACCCTTTTTTATCATGGCCGCCCTGATTGTACCACTGACCAGTGGTTTGATCATTGAATCTGTTCAGCACCAGGTAGTGCCATTGATCCAGCTGGCTTTTCTGTCCTGGGGTTTTGGCATGATGCTCATGCGGGTATGTTCACTGCCGTTTATTATTCGCAGCACCACTGCTGAGAACAGTACTGAGGCACTATCGCTGAGCGCCGCGACTTGGTCTCTGGCAACTATATTTTCCGGTATATTAATCAGTGGCTTGGATTGGGCAGGATACCTTACCCTGGGAACCTGGACATTAACCTTTAATGAACAGAGTACGCTCTGGGTCATTACGGTATTGGGCGCCACATCCATATTTTTTGCACTAAGGATCACTGAAGGTGAACAAGAGAACGTTGAACGCAATGATGATTTATTTTCGATAAATAAATCCTATGATTGGTCGCTGATTTTCAAAGCGATCTCACCACTAATACTGATTTCCATTGGTGCCGGCCTGACTATACCTTTCGTAAATCTGTTTTTCAATTCTGTATTTGGATTAACATCCAGCGAATTCAGCCTGCTGGGTAGTATTACCGCATTCCTAGTATTCATTTTTTCTTTATTGGTACCCTCTTTACGGAAGAAATATGGTTACTGGATGACCATCGTTGTGGTGCAGGCTTTGGCCATCTGCTGTCTGGTCATCATGGCCACAATGGAACTCTACGCTGATTTTTCTTTTGCTATCAAAATCGCCGTGATCGCCTTCATCCTGCGTCAACCACTGATGCATATGGCCCATCCTGCTGCTAATGAATTATTGATGAATTATGTCGGCAAGAAGAATCAGGAACTCATTAGTGCTTTGAGTTCCAGTCTGTGGAGCGCTTCCTGGTTTGTCAGCGCGAAAGTGTTTGAATGGCTGCGGCTGCTGCAGTTTCGTTATTATGAGATCTTTTTGATAACGGCAGCGCTATATGTCATCGGTGTGATTCTTTTTGGTTTTCTCATTCGTGATTACGAGACCAAGAAGAAAATAAAAAAGGGTGAAGTACTGCCTTTGGCTGATGAATTAACCATGGATTAATTTTCCCAATGGCTGTTTGATTGATATTATAAGATTGTTGAAGCGTAAAATTCCTGCTAACTTATTTAAACTGTAATTAATTGAGAACCACCAATGAAATATATCATCATTACTCTTTTTTTTGTTACATGTGTACATAGCAGTGTATTTACCCAATAGATCTGGTGCTGGGATAGGCGCAACAACCCGGTCTGGAAAATGGCTTCTTACTAAAAGATTATTATATATGAAACGAGCAATAAACTTAATGGTTTTTGGCGGGTTATTGCTGGGACAAAACGATCTTACAACTGACACACTTATATATCGGGGCTTTAGCAAGATTGTTTGTATTAATGCGCCTGTAGAACCTACTGCCTACTATTTAACTAACGGGGAAATAGATGATATCAATTATGCGATTAAGTTGGTTATGGATGAATCATTACCCTTTGAAATCAGTTATGCCTACGTAGGGAACTGTACGGCTCATGGTTACCACCCCGGGAAGAATGTTGCCTTACAACTTAATTGGGAAGTATTGACCGTAGAGCCGGAAATAGCGGGCGAAAAATACACGGGTTATCTAAGAATTGTAATTTATAGAATAACCAATTCGGATTTTCTTGAATACCAAATTCCGAATACCATGCAGGCTCTCTGGTGGGGAGTGCCGCTGGAAGTAATTCTCTATGAAGACGGCAGTTTAATAATTAACTATTCGTTTGCAGAGATCAAAGAAAAGATGAAAGATATGTGTCAAGCAATTTGTGATCAGATTGTCATTGACTGGGGCCAAAGTCCTTAGATTTTTTCCAGTTATTTTCCTATCCTGGTATTCAGGATATGTTCAATTAGTTTATCTTCACCAAATTCTGGATTATAATTGGACTTTAGATTATGACCAAATAAGCGGGCAGTAAGCTGCCAGAATCCTGCGCTAAAAAACCCTCTGAAATCTTTTATAATCTGGTGCGAAGTAAAATTTGTTTCCCTGTCAACCAGTCTGATAAGTATGCGGCCCTGGTTTTTCGTAAGTCTGCGTACCTGTTTCCCATAAGTTGCAATTAATTGATCCTCAATGGCTGTGAATACTTTTTTCTTTTCCCTTCTGCGTTTGAAAAAGGATAGTTCGGCGATACTATCCATCACTGCTGAATATTCTTGGAGCAGCCTACCAACCAAAACAGCGTAGGGGTACACCCTAATAACATCGCGTTCAAGCTTATTATAGCGCTTCCTTTCTTTTTTTGATTTAAAACTGATAACACTTACACCTTTGATTGGCACATTAGTTGCCTGCAAATAAAGCGTGTCAGGCAAATCTTTTTTCGTGATCTTGATTGTTTCATAACCAATGTGGGATATTGTTATTTCATCTTTGATTGGGAATTCCTGAAGATTGCAAATACCATTTGTATCGGTTGTTGTGCCATGATTTGCTGAATAGATATTTACACCTGTCAATGGAGATTTGGTCTGCAGATCTTGTATAACCAGACGTTGGGGGAAGGTTGCGATCGGTATCAGCAGCAGTAATAGAAAATGGTTGTTTACCATGACCATGCCTGGCAGATCGGATATTTATTATGTTTTAATAATTCAGAGTGCGGTTTATAATCCATGCTGCCGTAAAATTAAGAAATAATTGAGGAGTGTTATGCTCTGAAAGTTCTGTAATGGCCTTCTACTCCATCAAAAATATTTTTTATTTCCTGGGCATCTTTTTCGAAAGAATTTGACACATTTCTGGTACGGTGTATCTTAAACTGTCTGTTTTTATAATCAAACGCTACCGGTACATAGGGTACATTTAAATTTTTTGCCAAGCAATAGAAACCACTTCTGAAATGTTCTACATACTCAATGCCTCCTTCTGGGGCAAGGAGTAATAGGAAGCTGTCTAATTCTTTCAATATGGCTGTAGCGCTTTCAATCATACCTTTGTTTTCTTCGCGATGAACCGGTATGCCTCCAAGGCGTACAAGCATATATTTTTGCAACCAACCCAACGGCCAGGGAATACCCAGTCGATCCAGGTCTTTCGAAAAGGTAATAGGACTAGGCAGCCGGGAAAACACCCATTTTGCACCAAAAAAGTTCACCTGTAAATCAAGGGCCAGGACAGCAAGCAAACCAAACCAGGCATCTCTGTAGGCTGTGTGTGGCGCACCAATGAGTATCATTTTTTTCCTGTTTGGTATTTCGCCAACAATACTCCAATTATGTTTATTGAGTAGAAACCTGGCCATGGGGCCCAGTATTTTTCGCTTTTTTACGGGGATCTTATCAGGTATTTCCGGTAATTGCATTCTTCCACTTTTTCACTAAATATATAAAAAGCAATATGATCACATTTCATGTAATTTGAAATACCAAAAGTGAAACCACTTACCGCTAAATCTAATTCAACCTTATCCCTCAATAAATAATGGATCGAAAATGCAAAGAATCTTATTCATTTTAGTTTTATCTCTATTAATTGGTTATCAGAATAACAGCCCTCATCAAGCTGTCGAAGACGTCTTAAATAATCTGCATTTATATGCTGCGGAGGCCAAGGGACAAGAATATTTTGATCTGTTTGCCGCGGATGCGATCTTTTTCGGTACAGATATTGGTGAACGCTGGGAAAAGAATGCGTTTCAAGAATATGGTCTAGCCCGCTTTGAAACTGGCAAAGGCTGGACCTACCATATGACGGAAAGAAATATATACTTCTCTGATGATGACCAGACCTGTTGGTTTGATGAATTAGTAAGGAACGATAAATATGGTCAGCTGAGAGGTACTGGTGTGTTGAAATTGGTGGATCAAGATTGGAAAATAGTGCAGTATAATCTTGTATTGCCCATACCGAATGATCTACTGCCCAAATATGCGCAGGAAATCAAGGAATTTTACAAGGAAGAATAAATGTGTTACCGTAGGTGCGGTCATTGACGTATAATTATAAAATATAGGTAGTATCGATTTCTTATTTTTTATATCGTTATTTTATAGTTTCATGTAATTGTTATTTACTACTGTGCCCATAAATAACCTGATATTATTGTTGTTGAGCAGAATCAAAAAACGTTGCAAGCAATACATAGTGATCAGTATAGGGGTTGTGTTGGTGGGTTCCTGTGATGATGACCCTTCCGCTCTGGAAAACTGTGGAATTAACACACAATATGTTATTACTTATGATGAGCCAGTTAATACAGCAGGTTATGATATTATACATGCAGAAAATTGTACCTATGTCATTTCAGGAAAAAACTCAAATAAAGCGTGGCTAATAAAAGTTGATGAATTGGGTAATGAATTGTGGAACCGGGTATATAGCGATTTATCGGGCCTGAGTAGAGGTAATGCCGTAAACCATACATCTGATGGTGGATTGATTATAGGAGGCGGTGAATATGTCTTCAAAACAGATCCAACCGGCGAAATGGAATGGAATTATAAACTACCATATTCTAATAGGCACTATGTAGAAGACGTGATTGAGACGGTTGCAGGTGACTATATTGTCGTGGGAGGTGTAGGTGGAGATCCTGGTACAGGAGGGCATGCTCAGAAAGGACAAGCCTATATCCTTCGCATGTCAGAAGGAGGCGACATCCAATGGGTGAAGCGGTATGGGATTGCAAATTCTCCTATGGATAATTTTTGGGGGGTTGTTCAGGCAGATGATGGTGGATTTGTATTGGCAGGCAATAAACTGCATGATCGTAATTTTGAATTTTATGACCATTTCTGGGTAGTGAAAACAGATGCTAGTGGAAATATGGAATGGTCTCATGAATTAGGTGGTAATTACTGGGACGAAGCCCAGGATATTGTAAAACTTTCTGATGATAGTTATGTGATTGCTGGAAAAAAATCATTATCACAAACGAACCTGAATCTCTGGATAATGCGTATTTCTGCTTCCGGTACTATTCTATGGCAGTCAAACCACGGAAATAATAATTATGATGCAGGCATGTCACTGACAGTTACAGAAAATGAAGATGTTGTTGTGGCTGCTGGCTATACCCGTAGCAGTTCAGGGGCTCCTTTTAAATACAGAGTTTGGGGTGTGGATGTAAATAGTGGCCAAATATTATGGAATAAAAAACATGGCGGGAACCAGGATGACAAGGCTTATGGGGTAGTTGAAGCTTACGATGGTGGATTTGTAGTTGTCGGTTCTACGGATTCATTTGGTGAAGGATATACCAAACTCTGGATGGTAAAAACAGATTCTGATGGAAATACTGTCGATTATCCATAGAATTTTATGAATTCAAATGTCTGATAATTTTCAAATCAAAATAAGCAAGAAGGTTGTTTTTGATTCCAGATGGTTAGATCCAGGAGATCCATTATGCATTAAATATAAAGGGAAGATGATACGCAACCCTGACCCTCCTGAATATTTTATTGATACATTGCCCCAGGGTTTCGTTGTTAGAGGTTTTGCTGAAATGGGATTCGATGGAATTGTTTCCTGGTTACAAAGGGTTTTTAATAATGATATAATCATTCCCGTGCAAATGAGTGAAATATTGTATAAAGCAAAAGCGGATACACTAGCCAAATTATATAAAATGGAATGGCCAGACGCGGCCGGAAATGGACTGCGCTGTCTAATTCTGGATATCTGGGCAGAAGGGATTATTGCAGCTACAAAAGGAACAAATACCATTGTACTCCAGGATTGGGAATACTTTATTAATCGGGAATTTTACGATACCTTCAAGGAAAAATATTTCAGTGCTAAAGGGCTTGATGAATGGGAGCTGTTTAAAGCTGTGAAACGCTGGTATGAACAAATAAATGAACTATCCCAGGATTCGGTCCTAGATTAGTATTTTAGTGTCAGTATTAATTCCCATCCTTTAGATTTTTAAATAGGAGGTTACAATGAAAGAATACATCATGGGTATAATCACCGGTGCATCGTTAATGGTATGTGCCTTTGTTTTCATGGGACAAACGCCCGTTGATATGGAAAATGATTTTGAATATATTGGTACCTATGGCAGTTCTAATGCAATGATGGTGCTAAATCGAAAAACAGGTGTAATGCTTACGCGGTTTGTGTCGGATATGCCGAATGACAATAACGCTTTCCATGAAATTGATTGGGCAAATCAAACTGAAAGATGGGTTGCGAAATAGTTCAATCTAATCGATAAGCAGTTATCGATTTTACCAGAAATATATTATGAAGCATTTTAGTCTCGCTGGTTATTTATTTTTTATTGCCTTAATTAGTGCCCAGCCGGCAGTGAGAATCAATAATCTTCAAAAAAGGGATGGTTTATACTACCAGCCACGAGACAGCAATCCATATACTGGCAGAATTATTGATGTAAACGAGAATGGTGATATAAGTTTAGAAGGAAAATTCGCTCGCGGTAAGAGAAATGGTATCTGGACGACCTGGTATGGTAACGGTCAAAAGGAGCATGAAGGTAATTATAAAACCGGATTAAAAAGTGGTTTATGGAAAAGCTGGTACGAAAGTGGGCAGGCCTGGAAAGAAGGGTATTATTTTGCTGGTAAAAAAGAGGGGAGCTGGTTGTATTGGCATTGGAATGGTGAAAAACTAGAAGTAGAAACTTATCGGAACGGCATTATTCACGGGCCCTGGAAAAAATGGTATGCAAATGGCCAGGAAAAGATCGTGGGATCGTACAAAGATATCACGCAGTATGATGTGTCAAGAAAATATGGTAAATGGATCTATTATCTGAATGATTCGGGTACTTCGAGAATCGCCAAATATTACGGCAATGATTGAAAGCGATTCAGACATCATTTTGCGATAACTTATTGCTACTGGTTAAATCATCTTGACCACTAATTTGGTAACGTTCAAGCCGCCCAGACCAATATTAGTTTGGGATGGGGAATGCAATTTCTGCCGATTGTGCGCCGAGCGCTTCAATTCTCACAGAGAAAATAAGGTAGACTTAATTCCTTACCAATCGCTGCACCAACAATGGCCCCAGGCTCCAGCAGAAGATTATGCTTCAGCGGTTTACCTTTTTACGCCAGCGGGAAAGTCTTATCGTGCTGCCGCTGCTATATATCGATTTTATGCGGAGTATCCATGGCGGGGTTGGGCCTACTGGGCTTATAAACGATTTCTTTGGTTTGCTGCTCTGTCAGAATGGGGGTATCGATTTGTAGCCAATAACAGGAAGACCTTTGCGCGATTGGCGCGCATTTTCTGGGGTAAGAGTCTTGTGTTATCTACTTACCGTACTAGCGCCTGGCTTTATGGCCGGATTTTAGGTATTACCATTATGATAGCTTTCATTTCCCTGTGGGTGCAATCAGCAGGTTTGTTCGGTCCGGAAGGTATCGTTCCCTATAGCGAAAATCTTGATCAAGCACGTTTGAACAGTGTAAACGGATCAATGGCAGCATCGCATTTGCTGGAAAAACCTACCTGGTTGTGGTTTTTTCCGGAGACCACCGGTATGGCGGCATTATTTATTACTGGTTGTTTATCCGCGTTGTTGCTGATTCTGGGTGTGTTACCGCCCATCTCAGTGCTGGTGAGTTGGAGTTGTTATCTTTCACTACAAGTGGTTGCCACACCTTTTCTCAATTTTCAATGGGATCTATTATTGCTGGAAACTATGTTGCTCTCATTATTTTATTTACCCTGGAAGTTGCGTGCGAAGTATACTGACTCTACTGAGCCCAATGGCATAGGACGATGGCTGTTATGGCTGTTACTGTTCAAATTAATTTTCGAATCTGGTATCGTAAAATTCACCTATTTTGGATCAGGAGACGCAAATACCTGGCTGGATCTAACCGCATTGAATTATCACTACTGGACCCAGCCAATACCATCGTGGATCAGCTGGTATTTTCATTGGTTGCCCCAATGGTTCCAAAAATTGGCACTACTCATTACCTATGCTGTTGAACTGATTCTGCCCTTTTTTATTTTCCTGCCCCGCCGGTTTAAAAACATCGCCGGAGCCGGACTCATATTTTTACAGGTGATGATTATCATAACCGGAAACTACGGTTTCTTTAATTTGCTAACGGTGCTGCTATGCTTGTCATTGCTAGATGACCAGACTGTCCCTGCATCCATAAGGATGTTTTTTGTACCAAAAAATAATGAAAACTACCGCATTGGTCTGCCCAGGCGTTTGCAATCTGCTGTGGGTGCGCTGGTACTGTTCATGTTTGTTTGGACGGGTTGCTATTACCTGCGCCTAGACCTGCGCGGTAACCGATCAAGCATTACAGGCGCAAGTATTTCCCCTTCAGGTGTGACCCGCTCCATGATACGTTCTGCACGATATTCACGGTCTATGAATTCCTACGGTCTTTTTCGGGTTATGACCACCACCCGTCCGGAAATCATCATAGCGCATAGTTCCGATGGAGAAAATTGGACACCTTATCATTTTCAGTACAAACCAGTTGCTTTACAAATGCCACCAAGATTCTTTTTCCCGCACATGCCGCGGCTGGACTGGCAAATGTGGTTTGAAGCACTGTATATCGAGCGAATAATGGATGCACAATTTTCTCTTTCAATGTATAAACGCTTTCTTGAGGTTATGACCAGGGGCGATATGAAATTGGGTGAATTGCGCTTGGACCAGTTTTTAACCGCACCGGAACTGCAAAACCTAAATACTATGGAGATTGGAGAAAGACAGCAGCTTTTAGATAATATTCAAATGCATATTACCAGTTATCTGGACCATAGCTATTGGTTTGCCCGGTTTTTACGAGCCTTGCGCCAGGGGAATACAATAGTGCAAAGCCTTCTGAAACAGGACAGCCAATTATCAGAAAAGCCAAAATATATGCGCCTTACATTTTATTATTACAATTTTTCTGATCCGCAGGAGAAAAGGAAAGGATTTTGGTGGGTACGTGAACCGCTGGAAAAATTCACACTGAATATTGCTTTTACCGTTGCTGAATGAAGTAGTGTATGATACCATGGAACCGTTATTTATCTACTACTCCAATTTTTCCAAAATTAAGCCTAGATTTATCTGGTGCTGACATTCGATAGAAAACACTTACCGATCATTGCTCTATTAATTATTACCGCGTCCGCTATCCTTACCGCGGAAGAACCGCCAGCGGTGCAACCGACCCTGCCGGATGGAATTTTTCTGACATTCAATTTTGGTGATCACTTGCTTGCGGTAAATAAGAAAAGAGATCAGTTAATTGACAATGGTCAATTAAGCTGGTATCGCTATCCCGGGTTTAGCTACACGCAACCCAATTACTGGTATTTTGTTAATGGCAGTAAAGAACCCTTTGCGGTTCATATGAGCTATGTGGATTTTGAACTATCAGAAATAAAACTGATCTCTTCCAATAATTATGAAAATACAGAAGCGTTACGGGATATATATGTTCGCAAGTACGGTTTGGACTATAATCAGGGAGCGTCGGGTCTTGGTTTTTCTTATACGTGGCTAGTGGATAAACTGAAAGTCACTATCAGCAGACGGAATAAAGGACGAGGTGATTGTGTTATTCATTATTCAATAAATCCGCTCCAATTGGAAAATGTAATAGATGATTTTTCTGATACGGATTTAAATTTTAGTATGTGATTCAATCCAAGCAAAAAACCTATTAATCAATTGATATCAAAAGAACTGAGGAAAAACTACTTGGTCACCCATAAATTCTAATAAAATGATTTTAATTAAAAATCTGCCGTAAAATAACTTGTTGTATTTCCTACCATGAATAAAGCTTCGCCATATGATAGTTTTTATTCCAAGCTCATGGATCTGTCGGTTTGGATATACACAAACATTCTGCGCTTTGGGAAGTACGAAAACGAAAGCATCATTAAGTTTGCCGCTGCCGTTGAAAATAGTAATGTTCTCGACTATGGTTGTAACACTGGCAGGCATGCTTCAAGTGTAAAGCAGGCCTATGGATATAATGTAATGGGTGCGGATATTAATCCTGCAGCCATATCAGTAGCGCAAAGAAAGGGAATTCCAGCGGAACTGATTACCCCGAAATTTTTCGAGAAGTACTCATCATTTTTTGATATTATAATAAATTCACATGTTTTGGAACATGTGGACGACCCCAAAGATTTTTTAGTAAATATCCGAGGATTGTTAAAGGAAGAGGGTACTTTTGTGATTGCAATACCGCAGGAGAGAATTCGAGGTGACATCAGTCCCTTGCAAATCCTATATTTTCTTAGCAGACTGAAATTTGAAAACCCGCACAAGCACAAGTTCTCCAAAGACCAATTATTCACGCTGTTGAAGGAAGCAGGGTTTGTTCCTGAAGAACACATTTTTTGCAATTTTATACCACCATTTCTGACCAAGGATAGGATATTTATCACATCTAGGAGTCTCGTTGTAAAATGCACTAAAAACTAGCCTCACCATTTGCAGTGGACTTGGTAAATCAAATATCCTATATGTAGTAATCCTATTTTTAGGGAAAAAACTTACTCAATAACCAATTAATTCTACTTGAGGACACTTGTTATGTTTTTTTTAATGCATCTAATAAAATATTTAATCCTTCTGCGAGAGTATGGTCATCAATAATCAATGGCATCAAGGTCCGGATCACATTTCCATAAGTACCAGCGGTGATCATGATCAGTCCGTGCTGTAGGGCATACTGATGTATGCGTTCAGTCCGTAGTTTATCTGGTTCCCCTGAATATGGATCAATGATAACAATCCCGATCATTGCACCTATTCCGCGAACCTCCTTTATCCACGGACAATCAGCCATTACAGCCTGAACTATAATACTTGTTTGCTGTCCAATATGTCGCGCCCGAGTTGGGATATGTTCTTTTTCCATAATTTCTAGAACCGCCAAAGCTGCCGCGCATGACACGGGGTTACCGCCATATGTGCCACCAATCCCTCCGGTATTAACGCTATCCATAATATCTGCTTTACCAATAACACCGCTCAAAGGGAACCCTCCCGCGACTGACTTTGCTACTGTGATCAGGTCTGGTTCGATGTCAAATTGTTCGATAGCAAATAAGGTTCCCGTTCGTCCAAATCCTGTCTGTACCTCGTCATCTACTAGCACTATGCCATTATCTTTACAAAAATTACTTAAAGCCATCATACCATCCTTGGTTGCGGGAATAAAGTCTCCCTCACCAATAACCGGTTCAATTACAGCACAGGCAATGCTTTTTGGATCAAAATCAATATCTTCAAATGTCAAGTGCTGGTCTTCGCTTGGGAAGGGTAAGCGGTGCACCTGTGGCGCAAAGGGTCCAAAACCTTTTTTATAAGGATCTTCTTTATAAGTCATTGTCATTGTCATCAATGTTCGACCGTGAAAAGCATCAGTAAATACTAATACACCTTCCCGCCTAGTATAAGTTTTGGAAATTTTTACCGCGTTTTCCACAGCCTCTGCTCCTGAATTAAAAAAGGCCGCTTTGCAGGCACTATTTATTGGTGCTTTATTCGATAATTTTTCAGCAAGTTTTACATAGCTCTCGTATGGAGCCACCGTAAAGCAGGTATGGATATATTTCTGCAGTTGTTTTTCTATTGCAGCCATCACTTCAGGGTGCCTATGACCGACGTTCATTGAACCTATACCGCCAGCAAAATCAATAAATACATTCCCATCTACATCTGTAAGCAGGGCACTTTCCGCTTTTTGAATGTATATATCACATACTGAGCCGTGGCCCTTTGCTACACTCTTCTCCCTACGTTCTAATAATGCTATAGAATTGGGACCAGGTATATTAGTAATTAGTTTAACGGCCATAAATTAATTGCTTATCATTCAGTTTTCATTTTGATTGTAACGAATATACACTTGCAGATTAAATATCATAAAATAATTTATGGTTGTTAACAATGTATTATTGTTTATGGTTGTCAAAAGCGGCAATGTTATCTATAATAAAACTGCTAATTTCAAATAAATGGCTGGCAGATATAATAATATATTTGGTTCTGGTCCCACTGGTGTATTAACAACCGTATTGCTGTGGGTTGTAGCATTACAGATCAGCGCCTGGATATCTATTCCAGAAATGCGCATTGCACCAACATTTCGCTGGATCCTGATTGCATTGTTTAGTATTGATGCTGCAGTATTACTCGTATGGAGTCACATTATTTTGCCGCCTTCCGCTAGGGCCAAGACCCTGATTACTACAGGCCCGTATCAATATGTACGGCACCCTATATACACAGCGTTTATCTGGAGCGGCACCGCCATCATGGCCATGGTTTACAAGTCCTGGCTGCTGATAATTTTTGTGATCCCGATCCATATTTTTTGGGTTTGGCATGTCCAAAAAGAGGAAAACTATATGATTGAGAAATTTGGTCCTGCGTACGCAGACTACATGAAAACGACTGGTCAATTCTTTCCCAGGTTTACAGTCAATCAGGAAAATTCATGAAAGCAGTTATTTTTATCTTATTTGCATTGACGCTGACCAGGGCTCAGGATACAACTTATAATTGTAATGGCTGGTCTCAGTTTGCAATCGAGAGTTATTTAGTGGAGAATAATGTCTGGGGTCAGGGCAGCATCACTGATTTCACCCAGTGTATCTATCGGACCGGATCCGGCGATGATATACATTTTGGCTGGAATTGGAATTGGCCCGGTGGTAGTTCGAATGTCAAGGCGTACCCGGAAGTGATTTTTGGCAAGAAACCCTGGAGCAGCAGTTCCACAAATGCGGCACTGCCGATCAAGATCCAAAACCTGGATGAATTTTATGTGGTCTATGACTTGGATATGGATGCTGCAGGATCTTACAACTTGGCCTTCGAATTCTGGGTAACTACTGATTCAATGTCCTCTGAAACAGGAATTACAACTGAAGTAATGATCTGGATGGACAACAATCTTATTGGTCCTGCAGGAAATATTATCGGTACAGTTACCTTTGCTGGTTTTGACTATAACCTTTACCGGGCCAATTGGGATTCCTGGACCTATTTCGCATTTTTATCAGCTGAACCCCAATACAGCGGTGTATTGGGAGTCCACCATTTTGTGGATCACCTGGTCAGTCAAGGTATGCTGAATCCTGACGAATATATTGCTGACTTTGAATTGGGCAATGAAGTGGTCTATGGTACGGGACATACCGATATCCAGCAATACGAAATTTATGTGAATACCAATCCCCTTGCCGTGGCTTCACCAGAACCAATACTGGGTCATTACAGTATTTCCTACAACTACCCCAATCCTTTTAATCCCGCGACAAAAGTAGATTTCACTATCCCCACATCCGAATTTGTAAGTGTGAATGTCTATGATATTAATGGTGCTGAATTAACAACACTGGTCAATGAAAAATTATCCAGAGGGAAACACAGTGTAGAATGGGATGGGGGTGATTATCCAAGCGGTATTTATATTGTCCGCATGACCAGCGGAAATTATTTTCAGGCAAGAAAAATGCTCTTAGTCAAATAGTATGAATAAGGGCATCTTGACAAACAAAATGATATTCAGTGCAATATTTTTTTGGGGTATTGTATTTGGATCAAGTTTTGAGACGGATTCAGCCAGGAAGGAAATTTATTTTCCAGCAACTGTTACTTCATCTGCTGGAAAAGAGATCGATGTTGCAGCATTGGCAAAAGCGCACATCATGATTGTTGTAACTATAAAAGCAACCTGGTGCCCGGTCTGCCGGCAGCAATTGCTCAGGATTAAGGAGCAACTGGGTGATTTCGAAAAATGCAATGCCAGTTTTCTGGTACTATCTCCTGGCAGCAATGAAGCAGTGCAGGAAGTAAAATTCAATACGGACTTTCCTTTCCCGTTCATTCCTGATCAGAATTTTTCTATCGCAAAAAAACTGGACTTAATTCTATCACCAGAGGAAATCATGCCTGCGATCGTTATTCTCAATGAGGATTTATCTGTTAAATGGATTCGAAAAGGGAGAAATGCTCTGAATTTTGGAGATGCGGAACTGAAATATTACCTCGGTTGTGCAAATTGGATTTGAGTTTACTACTCAATATATTGACTTTATTCTTGAATTGGTGTACAATAATTCACGTAAATAATTCATAACCAGAAGGAACCGTCGCTATGGCCAGTAGGAACTATAAATATTTTGATTTTACTCTGAGCCTGTGCAGAGGTAGCTTCTACTCGCGGTGCTATAATTTACCCGGGTATTCTATAATAATGAAATAAAACCGGAAGCAGCCAGTTAATCCTAATTTATGATAAATGAAATTTCGGCTGTTTTAGGTAATAATATGGTCTTTGGCCGAATATTCGCCGCCGGTGTATTTACCTTATTCGCAATTTTAAATTTAAATGATCCAGATTGGTTTATCTGGGTCCCTGCTTATGGCATCGTTGCTGCGCTGATCCTTGTCACTAATAGCAAAGCTCGTAAATTGAAACTGATGACCGGCTGTTTTTTTCTAGTGCTTGGTTTATTTGTTTTTGCAGAAGTATTCAATGATATTATGTTTATCCAGCTCGATAACCGTATGATTGGTCTGTGGGATCAACAGCGGGAAGGGCTGGGACTGATACTGGCTGGTATTAGCATAGTTTTCTTTTGGCATAAAGAAGGAGGCAATTAAGGCAATGGAAATTTTACGGACACCCGATGACAGATTTACCGATCTGTCTGATTATCCTTTTGAACCGCATTATTCACAATGTGACGAAGTGCGAATTCACTACTTGGACGAAGGGGAAGGTGATAATGAAACGGTTTTTCTGCTCCATGGGGAACCTTCCTGGTCCTATCTATACCGTAAAATGATACCTATTGTCGTAAATGCCGGACATCGGGTTGTCGTGCCGGATCTGGTTGGTTTTGGTAAATCGGATAAGCCAGCCAATCAGGAAGATTACACTTATCAAAAACATGTGGATTGGATGACAGCTTTGGTTCAGGAACTGGATCTAAGGAATATTACACTTTTCTGTCAGGATTGGGGCGGTTTGATCGGTCTGCGTATTGCAGCGGAACATGGGGACAGATTCAAGCGCATTGTGGCGGCCAATACATTCTTGCCCACTGGCGATTATAACACTCCGGATGCGTTCGTTCAGTGGCAGCAATTCTCCCAGAATACTCCCGTATTCAAGGTTGGAAAGATCATCGCATCGGGCTGCGTGGCAGAAATGAGCGCAGAAGTACGGGACGCCTATGATGCTCCCTTCCCAAGTGAAGAATACAAGGCTGGTGCCCGGCGCTTTCCCATGCTGGTTCCGATCCGGCCTGATGACCCTGCTTCCGAGCCAAACCGCAAGGCCTGGGAGGTGCTGAAACAATGGGATAAGCCATTTTTGACTGCTTTCAGTGATTCTGACCCCATTACTGCAGGCGGCGATGGTTATTTCCAGAAACTAATACCTGGTACGCACGGCCAGCCACACACAACAATCAAGGGTGCCGGACACTTTTTACAAGAGGAAAAAGGGCCGGAACTCGCTCATCTTGTAGTTGACTTTATCAATGAATATTTGTGATTGAAATCGCAAGTATTCACATAATGCAGATTCATTTGATAAGGCTAATGCGCACGGCGTTAATCCTATTACTTATTTCATACCATATTTTTGCCAGTTCCATCGCTGATGATTACAGCGATCAAACAAAGAAACTGATTACAGCGGCGCTCACAGACAGCGGCGCATATAAGCAGCTTGGTTATCTTTGCAACACTTTTGGCCCCCGGCTGAGTGGTTCGAAAAACCTAGAATATGCCCTGGATTGGATTATCGGCGAAATGCACCAGGATGGTTTTGATGTAGTCAAAGGAGAGCCGGTAAAGGTACCGGCCTGGGTCAGGGGATCAGAATCAGCTCGATTGATCAAACCATTTAAAAAAGATCTGGCAATGCTTGGTTTGGGTGGCAGTATTGGCACCCCAAAGCATGGTATCCGTGCTGATGTATTGGTGGTTGATAGTTTTGCTGAACTTGAAATCGTTAAAGATGAAGTCAAGCGTAAGATCGTGTTATTTAATGCACCATTCACCAGTTATGGTGAAACTGTACAATACCGCTATAAAGGTGCCAGTGTAGCTGCAAAATACGGTGCCGTGGCTAGCCTGATACGATCAGTTGGCTCCGCTTCACTTTATACACCACATACCGGTATGATGGCTTATACCGAGGATATACCACGTATTCCACATGCTGCCCTTACCATAGAGGATGCCATGATGCTCCGCCGTCAACAGGAAAGTGGTGAAAAGATTGTGATCCAATTGAACATGGACGCCAGGACAGAACCGAATCGCTGGTCCAGGAACATAGTGGCCGATCTAAAAGGTTCTGAAAATCCAGATGAGATTGTTGTTGTAGGTGGTCATATTGATTCCTGGGATGTGGGTCAGGGTGCCCAGGATGATGGCGGCGGTTGTGTAGCAGCCTGGCATGCGGTAAAACTGATTCATGACCTGGGCCTAAGACCAAAAAGAACCCTGCGTGTCGTGCTGTGGACAAATGAGGAAAATGGTGGCATGGGCAGTAAAGCTTATCGAGATGTTCATCGTCATGAATTAGATAAACATATGGTTGCGATCGAATCGGATGGTGGTGTATTTCAACCTAGTGGATTTGGATTTACTGGTAGTCAAGCTGGAAGAGAAATTATTGATGCTATTTCTGAATTATTGATCTCAATAAAGGCAAACGAAATAACTACTGGTGGCCGGGCTGCTGATGTGGCACCGCTCAACGATGAAGGTGTCCCCGTTATGTCCTTAAAGGTGGATGGAACAAAATACTTTTGGTACCACCACACCAATGCTGATACCTTTGATAAAATTGATTTTAATGAGTTCAATCATTGTGTTGCTGCATTGGCCGTTATGGCCTATGTTCTAGCAGATATGGAAATGAACTTACCTAGGTGAGGCCGGGACTGCATCGCGAAGGTTAAACAGCCATATGCGTTATCATATAAAAGCAACAATGATAGAAGAAAAGATGGGTGAGTTTTACCAGAAATTGAGTGATGGAACTATCACTGGTCAGAAACCAACTGGCCGAGAGATCGTATCATCAATTCGAAAGGCAAAATTGACTAAACCAATGGTTGTAGAATGGTGTGAAACCTGTTTTTGCGAAACACCCTTAGCGCATGAGCGGGAGACTGTTTATGATCAATATTTTCATGATATGGAAGTAATAGAGATCAACGACGACCCGGAAATTGATGGCCAGTCTTTCTGGGGATACTTGTCAATAATAGATGAATAATATGAGTTTATTTTTTGGATAATATCCCACTATTTCCTTTAAACATCGTCGCCCTGCCTAGGGAGCGGATTCCTTTACACATATTTGAACCGCGCTACAAGCGGATGATAAAGGATCGCATAAAAACGGGTGCTCCGTTTGGGATTGTGTTAAGAGATGACAAGGGAGTAAAAAGTATTGGCTGCAGTGTGAAGATAATCCGGGTATTAAAAGAACACCCTACTGGCGAATATGATATAATCGTCCAAGGACAGCGGTGCTTTCGTATCAAAGACAAAGTGCAAGAAAACGATAAGCTCTGGATTGGTAACGTTTCATACCTTGAGGACCAAGAATCTGCTACAACAGATTTATTAGAAAAGACACGAGATCAATACCTGCACATATTGTTGAAACTAGGGTTGAACGAAGATATGGAGCGCCATATGGCCAAAAATCAATCGTTTGATTTTGTCGAGTTAATTAATCTGCCTAACAAAATAAAGCAAAAGCTCATTGAGACAAATGATGAAAATCAGCGTTTGAAGATTATTACCCGTATCTTCACCAGTGTTATGTCCATGGTATCCTTTGGAACCAATGGACAGCAAATATCCGAAGCATAACCAATCCATAGTTAGCTGATTTCACTTTTGGCGTTCCATGGAATATCAATTAAATTATTTCAGTTCAAGGAAATGTTGATGGGGCGATTTCTAATAATACTAGCCATAGTTGTATTCTTTTTCAGTTGTGAGGACAACGAGAATCAGAATGACATTGGTGCCTTTGTCGGTGGATATTAAAGCCCAGATGTTTATACAACTACTGCCTTTTACTGGGCGGATGGAGAGCGGGTAGACTTACCTAGCGGGAGCTATGGTGAAGCAACAGATATTAAAGTATACAATGGAGATGCATATACTAGCGGTTATTATTATGTTTCCACTAATGAACAGGGGGTCTGTTATTGGATTAATGAGACTCGCTATGCATTGTTAGGAAATAACGCTGAAGCGGATAAAATCACTGTACATGAACGAGATGTGTATATAGCTGGCAACAGATTTACTAATCAGGGCTATCCTATCGCCTGTTATTGGAAAAATGGTGAACGAACAGACCTAACTGATGGGTCGTATGATGCCATAGCTTATGGGATTGGGATTAGGGAATCAGATATTATTGTGACAGGGTTGTTTATGACTAACCATCACCAGGAGCGCGCCTGCTATTGGATTAACGGTACACGCAGAAGCTTGACCACCTCAGGGGATGCTGGGGCCACCGATATATTCATCTCCGGAGATAAAGCATACATTTCTGGTTATCATTTACCCAATACCAATGATTTTGTCGGTAAAGCGGTGTATTGGCGAGTTGTAGGCCAGAATAAAACGCAGATTAATTTATCTAAAGCAGCAAATTCAGGTGCGGAAGCTTGGGCAATTTATGTTGACGGATCAGATATATATGCTGCTGGTTACCAGAATACAGTCAACGTGGGCAACCGCGCTACTTATTGGAAAAATGGAAACAGGGTTGAACTGGACGATGGTACAGATCTATATGAGATTACTGAAGTCCATGACATTGGTGTAAAAGACGGGCAAGTTTTCGCAGTGGGTTATATTAGTAAGACGGATGACCCTTATTACTGGGGTGTTGCCAATCTCTCCGCATGTTACTGGCTTGATGGTAAGCGCTATGTTTTGTCTGGTGATAGCGAATTTGCCGAAGCTAGAGCTATCTTTATTCCATAACCAATGGTTAGTGAATGATCAATTTGAGAATCAAACCAAAAGTAATTTGGCTGATAGGATTATTAACATTGTCTTGTGCAGATGATGAGGCACAAAATGGTTGTGATTCAAATGATGAGAGTGGTATTGTTTGGCAACGCACCTTTGGTGGCGGTGATATGGATGAAGGCTGGTGCGTCAGTCAAACAAGTGATGACGGTTTTATTGTTGGCGGTATGTTCAATTATGATGCTATGTTGGTCAAGACAGATTGTAATGGGGAAGAAGAATGGGCTAGGAGCTATGGGTATGGTAGTAGCGATGAATCGACGGATGAATTAATTAAGAGCGTTCAACAAACATCGGATGGCGGCTATATTTTTACAGGATATACAACTGACCCTGACCCTCCCTGGCTCGAAGATCTCTGGATTGTTAAAACGGACGCCGTTGGTGAAATTCAGTGGGAAGATACTTACGGTACTGCTAGCAAAAATGACTGGGGAGAGGACGTGATTGAAGTATCAGGAGGTAGTTTTGTCGTTGCAGGAACCCAGAATGACGATGGAGATAATGCCCAGGCAATGCTACGTAAATACAGTGATAGTGGTATATTGATTTGGAACGAAACTTTCTCTAGCTCTTCATATAACGAAGCGATATCTCTTATTGAAACATCGGATGGCGATTTTGTCTTTGTTGGTTTCTCTGGTACATCCCATGGTGCCTACAAGCATTTCATGGTCAAGGCCGATGCCAGTGGAAACCAGGTCTGGAAAAAGCGTTTCGGTAACAATACCCAGCAGTCTCTCAATGCGGTTTGTGAGGCGCCAGAAGGTGGATATGTGGCTGCCGGGTACTGCAATAATTACGATGATGTATATATCGTAAAATACAGCTCATCAGGGGCCAAAGAATGGGAACAGGTTTATGATGCTTCCAGCACAGATGATTGGGACGATGACTGGGCCAATGATATTATTGCTGCCAGCAATGGTGGATATTATATCCTGGGGCATACCAATGTTTATCCTGGTTCTGCTGGGCAAGAAGATTTTTGGCTCTTGAAGACGGATGCGAGTGGGGATACACTATGGACCAAAATACTTGGTGGAGAATACTGGGATTATGGACAATCCATAATTGAGGCAGATAATGGTGATTTGATAATGGCTGGAACAACGGATTCCTATACCAGTTATCCGGATAACCAATATGATTCTGATGCCTGGTTGATACGATACAGTCCGTAAATTTGGAAAAATAATGGTATATTAATTAGTAAATAGAGGAAAAAAATGGAAGACAAAAGAAAGAAACAGGATCGTAGAGCTGACCACCGCAGAACAAAGGATCAACTGACGAGTAATGACAAAAGAAGGGGTGCAGAAAGGCGTTCTGGCGAAGATCGAAGAAATTAATCATAAGATTTTATCTGGGGTTAAGACATGAACGACAAAAAGAAAAAGCGGTTCATTTCCAGAAGGGAATTCATCGGCAAAACTGCTGCAGCTGCAGCCTTTACCATTATGCCGCGCTATGTTTTGGGAGGTAATGGCTATACTGCCCCAAGTGATAAATTGAATATGGCCTGTATCGGAGTTGGCGGCATGGGCTATAATGATACAGTCGGCGTTAATTCTGAAAATATCTATGCTCTTTGCGATGTCGATGATGAAAGAGCTGCAAAGGCCTACGAAAAATTTCCCAAGGCAAAACTTTATAAGGACTTTCGTGTGCTGCTTGACCAGGAAAAGGAGATCGATGCCGTAACGGTCAGTACACCGGACCATACCCACGCGGTCGCAGCGATGATGGCTATGAAGATGGGCAAGCATGCCTATGTGCAAAAACCGCTGACTCACACAGTTCAAGAGGCTCGAAAACTTGCTGAAACGGCTAGGGTAATGAAAGTAGCAACACAGATGGGTAACCAGGGGCATGCTGGCGAAGGGGCACGGTTGATCAATGAATGGATATGGAGCGGCGCCATTGGAGACGTCTATGAAGCGCATGTCTGGACAAACCGACCCATTTGGCCGCAGGGTATAGATCGTCCAAATGAAAAGCCAGCGGTGCCTTCCACATTGGATTGGGATTTGTGGCAGGGACCGGCACCGAAACGGCCGTACCATCCAGCCTATTTACCATTTAACTGGCGCGGTTGGCTTGATTATGGGACTGGTGCCCTGGGTGATATGGGTGCGCACTTGATGGACCAGCCATTCTGGGCGTTGAAACTTGGAGACCCGGTTAGTGTTCAGGCCAGTTCAAGCCCGATAAATGATGAAACCTACCCCCAGTCATCTATGGTAACCTATCAATTCCCCGCGCGTAAAAGTATGGTTCCGGTAAAACTTGTATGGTATGATGGCGGTCTTCGACCTCCGCGGCCAGAGGAACTGGAAGATGGAGAGCGTATGGGAGATAGTGGCGGCGGTGTTCTTTTTGTAGGTACAAAGGGGAAATTATCTTGTGGTACTTATGGCCGGGATCCAGTACTGCTTCCGAAGGCCAGAATGAAAGATTTCGATCCACCGCCAAAAACAATACCCAGGTCACCTGGGATCCGGGAAGAATGGATCGTAGCATGCAAGACAGGCTCTCCGACCACATCCAATTTTGATTATGCTGGGAAACTGACCGAAACAATGTTGCTTGGTTGTATTGCGCTCCGTATTGCTGATAAACATACCACCTTGCAGTGGGATGGCCCCAATATGCGCTTTACCAACCTGGATAAGGCCAATCGGTATATTGATAAGAAATATCGCAAAGGTTGGGCACTGTAAATGAACCGGCTTATTAAAATCATCGGAATTGTTTTCATTATCTTTCTGGTGCTATTGATCATCCCCATTTCGGCGCTGGATAAGAACATGGGCGATGCCTATAGTACGATTGCCCAGCATGATTTTATTGATAATTTTTTCGGAAATATTACTGCTTCTGTAAATCTGAACAGGGCTTATCCAACCATGCTAATTCGGGGAAATAACCCTACTTCTCCAGAGAAAGTAAAATTAGGAAGATTGTTATATTTCGATCCTATTCTATCCGTTGATAATACCATATCCTGTGCTCATTGTCACCATCCGGATCTGGGTTTTACTGATAATAGAGCATTATCTATGGGTCAGGGCGGTTCTGGTATAGGACAGGATCGTAAGGGTGGGCAAGTACTTCGTCGCGGTTCACCCACAATCTGGAATTCTGCCTATAATCACCTCCAGTTCTGGGATGGTCGAGCAGATGACCTGGAACATCAGGCCTCTTTCCCAATTCAGGACATGAAGGAAATGGCCCAGGATAAAGATAAACTGGTACAGGAATTACTGCAGGTACCAGAATATGTGAAATTATTCAATGAGGTGTTTGGCTATAGCGCAGGACCGGTACTTACATTTGAAAATGTAACCTTTGCTATTGCTGCTTTTGAGCGTACCATCATCGCCAACAATTCCCGGTTCGATAAATATGCCCAGGGCGATCATTTAGCATTATCCAGATCAGAACGTCGCGGATTGAATTTATTCCGTTCCTTAAAAACACGCTGTTTCGAATGTCACAATTTTCCGACCTTTAACAACCCTGACTTCAAGGTGGTTGGTGTACCAGATATTAATGACCAAGAACCGGACTTGGGGCGGGCGGAAATTGTTGGCAAAGGGTATGAACGCGCCTTCAAAGTTCCCACTCTGAGAAATATAGCTCTGACGGCACCCTATATGCATAATGGTACTTTCCAGACACTGGATGAGGTAATTGACTTTTATGCCGGCGGCGGCGGCGCAGCTCATGGGTTCAAACCGGCAACATTGGATGATAAGATCCGCAAGTTTGAACTAAGTGCTGATGAACGGCAGGATATGGTCGCATTTTTGCACGCGCTCACAGATGAGTCGAATAAACCAGTTATTCCAGATAAAGTCCCTTCTGGATTGTCAGTGGTGCCTTCATTGGAAAACCAGTCGTTCGAATTAGCTGGTCATGTGGATGAATTTGTGAAACCAGAGCAAGTCAATCTCAAACGTGTAGGTAAACGCATAATCGTGAAACCGTCGCAGACAATACAGGATGGGATTGAAATGGCTCAGGCTGGAGATACAGTAATGGTCTTGCCCGGGGAGTATTCTGAGACGCTAATGATCGACAAATCAAATATCACCATTATGGGCCAACAGAAAAATGGTGCCTGGCCCATTCTGAATGGTCAGAATAAGTTACCGGATGCGGCGGTAGGTACCGGAAGCAACATTGAGATCAATGGTTTTGTGATCAAGGATTATACAGCCAATGGTTTAATGCTGAATCGATCCATGGCAGTCACATTTCGAAATATACATTGTGATAACACAGGCCTCTACGGTGTCTATCCGGTTGAGTGTGTCGGTGTCTTGATTGAGCAATGCAGTGTCACTGGAATCAGTGATGCCGGAATTTATGTCGGTCAATCCAAGGATATTGTAGTTCGTAATAACGTTGCCTACGGCAATGTTACCGGTATTGAGATCGAAAATTCAGTAAATGTCCTGGTTGAGAACAACGAAGTGTATGATAATGCGGGTGGTATACTGGTATTTCTGCTGCCAAATAACCCATCAAAAGTTTCATCAAACTGCAAGATCGTGAATAATTATGTCTATAAAAATAATCATGTGAATTTCGGTGAACCCGGTTCAATCGTGAGTAATGTTCCACAGGGCACCGGCTTGATGGTCATGGCTGGTGATAGTGTTGAAGTAACGGGCAATAGATTTCATGATAACCAATCCTTTGGTGTCGCAGTGATAGGATTGGATTTATTTTTCGGAGAAGATTATGTGTATGATGTGGATCCTATACCTGATGCCTGTTGGGTTCATGATAACGATTATCAGAATAATGGCTATGAACCGGCAAAAATTGTTGTTGAATCGGGGCTTGATGGAGCTGATTTACTTTGGGATGTGACAGGTTACAGCAATAATTGGCATGAAAAAAATGTAAGTAGTATTCCGCCTACCCTGCCTGATAAGAATTGGTCCTGGATCGGTAGAAAAACGAATTATAGGATATGGAGGCTCTTGTTTAATATATTCGGTTAAGTCAAACCTAAGTCAGGAAACAACACTTTGCTGAAGTCATTGCCACTTTCATTCGTATTATTATCTATTTTATATCCTCAGGAACTGTACGATTCTTATAAAGTTCATTCTATAAATATTGAATTTTACAACCCTGGCTATGATTCAATTCTGCAAGCCAGGTGGGATGTGGATGATAAGACTTACGAACTGGCTGACATTACTGTCAATGGTGTGACTTACGATAGCGTAGGCGCTAGGTATAAAGGAAATTCCACCTTCTTTTTAGCAAGGGAAACAGATAACCCCAAATTTCCTTTCAATATTGATGTAGAGCATGTTCATAACGATCAGGATGTAATGGGTTATGAAAAACTGAAATTATCTAACGCTTTGTTTGACGTCACCTTCGTTAAGGAGACCCTTGGCTATCTTTTAGAGGGACTTTATTTACCAACTCCCCAGGCCGGATATATGAATGTATCTGTTAATGGCACACTTATGGGCCTTTACGTGAATGTAGAGTCGATCAACAAACAGTTTTTACGCAAACACTTTGGTAACGATCAAGGCACTTTTTTTAAGTGTGAGCCGCAATTTCATTTTGGTGAAGATTATTTAGCCTGGCCTGACCTGAAATGGTATGGTGCCGATTCCAATGCCTATGCCTACCAGAAAGGGTATGAAATGAAGTCAGATCATGGCTGGACCGATCTACTGGATCTGATCTATACGCTTAACTACAATATTGACAATATTGAAGAAATATTGAATGTGGATCGCGTACTGTGGTTTTTTGCCGCCTCGACAGTAATACCCGACCTGGACAATTATTTTTGGTTTGTACCGCATAATTTCTATTTGTATAAGAATGCCAGCGGCCAGTTTGAAATCATTCCTTGGGATAAGGACCACACATTTGGAAATGCCCTGATAAATGTAATTAATGATGTAGGTGGGAATATTTACTGGATTTATTATTACGATCCATTCGATCTCGAAAATAACACCGAACGGCCTTTATTCAGTAAACTGATGCAGGTCCCACTATATAAACTCTTGTATACCGCCCATCTGCGGACGATTATTGAGGATGTATATAATGTGGATTATATTTATAACTGGGCCACAGAGATTCAGGATAGTATAGAAACATATGCCTACGAAGACCCTAATCTATTTTTCCCATTTATATTTGGTGATTACTTCCGCTACAATGTCGATAATTTTTTGGATTCGTGGGGTATTCAATTTTGCGGTATAACCTCCACGGTGGAACCAAGACTGGCTTATTTATCAGGTCATGCAGAAATCGCGAAAACACCGCCTGTCATTTCCAGTGTTACCCAGGATAATCTGACGCCAGCCCCTGGTGATACAGTGTTTATTAACACCGTGGTCGAGAATGCAACCCAGGTGGAATTAATGGTAACTACCAGCCCCTATGGTGCTCATTTTGAAAGTGTGGAGATGCATGATGATGGGCTCCATCAAGACGGAGGGGAAAATGATCAGGTCTACGGTGCCTACATTCCCTATTTTTCTAATGGAATTCAAGTAAAATATTATATTAGGGCACTGGATAATGATGCAGTTATACTTGAACCACAAAAAGCAGAAAGAGTATTTTTTGATTATACAATCGGATCTTCATCTCTTACTGGACTCACCCCAACGATAAATGAAATAAATTATCATTCATCTGATAACTTTAATCCTGATGATTGGGTTGAAATTTATAATCCTACGGATTCAACATTTGACATGGGCGCTTGGGAATTTAAGGATGAGTCGGATGACCATATTTTTATTATACCTCAGGGTACGCTGCTGGAACCCAATGAATATATTACAATTTGCAGAGATACCGTTGCTTTTAAAAATCACTTTCCAGGAGTTCAGTCTTATATAGGTGATTTGGGTTATGGTCTCAGTGGCGGCGGGGAACTGATTCGTTTGTATGATAATGGTGGATTTTTAGTTGACTCGTTAACATATGATGATGATGAACCTTGGCCATTGGAACCTGATGGCAATGGACCCACTCTTGAGTTAACCAACCCATTGCAGGATAACGGACATTTTTCTTACTGGTCAGCATCTACTGGTAATGGCACCCCTGGGGCAGTAAATAGTAATTATCTTGGTAAAATAACGGCTAGTACTTTACCGGAAAACTTTCGATTGTATCAGAATTACCCCAATCCATTTAACCCGGTAACAAATATAATGTATTATCTCCCTGAAAGAAATGCTGCTATTGTGAAAATATTTGATGCGCTTGGAAGGGAAATAAGGGTCTTGGATAATGGCAATAAAGAGTCTGGTTATCACACGGTTAGGTGGGATGGTAAAGATGGTTATGGAAAGCACGTAAGCGCAGGTATATATCTTTATCAGTTACAGGCTGGACGATATATACAGACTAATAAAATGGTTTTAATAAAGTAATTAGGGCAAGTTAAATAGCTTAGTTATTACCATTTATTTATAATAGGACTGGGATCAAATATTCATTACCTAAATTTGTTCAATTTGTAACGAAGTTTATATAAACATTGCGTCCAAAATGTAGCATTTTGTTGTAATTTTTATGCTAGAAACAATAAAACGATTTAGGTAAAACATGATAGCAGTCATATCCCCTGCCAAAAAACTTAACTTTGATGCAGCATCGCCTATAAAAGCATTCTCAGAATGTGATTTTCTTGATAACGCAAAGACACTTGTGAACCAGGCCAAGGATTATTCCTTCGATGAGATCATGAATTTGATGGGCGTAAGTGAAAATATCGCAAATTTGACGGTCCAGCGTTTCAACGAATGGAATTTACCATTCACTGAAAATAATGCGAAACAGGCTGCGCTGGCATTTAACGGCGATACCTATGCTGGACTGGAAGCAGACACATTCAGTGTAGATGATTTCGACTATGCACAGGACCATTTACGAATTCTATCCGGTCTCTATGGGTTGCTGCGACCATTGGACTTGATCCAGCCCTACCGTCTGGAAATGGGTACAAAAATGGACAATCCATCGGGAAAAAATCTCTACGACTTTTGGGGTAGTAAAATTGCTGATGGGTTGCAAAAAGAAATAAAAGACCATGGCAGCAAGTATATCGTTAATTGTGCTTCAGATGAATATTTTAAAGCGGTGGACCTGAACGCTTTGGATACGGCTATTGTAAAACCTGTCTTTAAGGATGTGAAAAACGGCATACCAAAGGTAATTTCATTTTTCGCCAAACGCGCCAGAGGTATGTTGGCCAATTACATTATCAAAAACAAGGTCGATAATGTTAATGAACTACAGGATTTTAACGATAGTGGTTATGAATTTCAGCCTGAACTATCCAATGATAAAGAACTGGTATATATCCGTAGTTAACCTTACCGAAAAGAGCTTCTTTCTTATATATAATTCAAGAATTGTCCTTAAATAATATGGACCTTTCACAATTCAAGGAATCACTCAATAACAGTATACCGAATGGCTTAACAAAATTATTGGAAGCACTCTGGTATGATGGCTCTGGTGATTGGAAAAAGGCTCATGAGATAACTCAGGAAATACACTCTGATAACGCTGCAGAAGTACATGCCTATTTGCATAGAAAAGAAGGGGATAAATGGAATGCTAACTATTGGTATGAAAGAGCCAATAAACCATTTTGCGATGCATCACTGAAGCAGGAGTGGCAAGCACTTGTAGAGAAATTATTATTAAATTGAATGAAGCAAAATTTATCCAAAGATTAATGATATACTATGACTGATAAACCAGTACCTTACAAATGTATTCATGTACAGGAAGCACAGGAATTATTAAATGATCCTGGTACGGTGATTGTCGACATTAGAAATAAGGTATCATTTCAGGCTAGCAATATTCATAGTTCCATCAACCTTTCCGAAGAGAATATCGTTGATTTTCTTGATTCCACAGACCGCAAAGCACCTTTACTGATCTATTGTTATCATGGTATCAACAGTAAAGACGCGGCTGAATATTTTGTATATAATGGATTTCAATCTGTTTTTAGTCTCAATGGTGGTTATTCTGAATTTTCTCAGCAGAATCCCAGATGAATAAAACCTGGTTAATAATGAAAGAATTTGAAAAACGTCCTTTGCTCATTTATGATGGAGAATGCGAATTTTGCATCAAATGGGCCCGTAAATTCAAAGCAATGACCGGTAAGTTCATTACATTCATCCCCCTACAATATTTGCCGGTAGATTATGAATACGTGACTCGAGCAGCCTGTCTTAAATCCGTACAATATATTGACGGGAATAATCGTGTTTCTAAAGGTGCCGAAGCAGTTTTCCAATTGTTTCACACAGCAAAAAAAGGTTCGTTTTTGTTTACCTGTTATAGGCGAATACCCATTTTTAGGGTTTTCACAGAATTTATTTATAGCTGGGTAGCAAGGAATCGCCATTTATTTTCGTAAACATTTGGCTAGGCTAGTGGATCTAATCCAAAATCATCGAAAATCATTCAAAATAATAATCATAAATTTGAGCGTTAGCTTATCTATACTGTTTGCAATGAATAATCCGAATAGCGTTAAAGAAGTCATTGTCAATGACGAGTGGTTTGCAGAAATACAAACCGGCGAATACACGTTTAATTGCCGGATTGCCGGAATGGAGAATGATGGTGAAACGATTATATTACTACATGGTTTTCCAGAAACCTCCTACATGTGGATTAACCTGATGAAAGGATTGGCAGAAAAAGGATATCGTGTAATCGCTCCCGACCAGCGGGGCTATAGTCCGAATGCCAGACCAACCTTTATCAAGGAGTATTCACTCAAACATACTTCCAGTGATGTTCTCGCGATCGCAAATGCATATAATTTGAAGCGCTTTCACTTAGTGGGCCATGATTGGGGTTCCTCCGTTGGCTGGGCATTTATTGCTGAGCACCCTGAAAGATTATATAGCTGGACATCATTATCTATACCCCATATGAAAGCATTCCAGGAAGCATATCGATCAGATTATGATCAACAGAGAAGAAGTAAATACATTGGCTTTTTTAATATGCCCTTTTTCCCTGAATTGTATTTGTCATTCAATGGCTATAATAATCTTAAAAATATCTGGCGTGCCCATGATGATGAGGAAAAAGAGGCCTATTTATCTGTGTTCCGCCAAAGGGGTGCCCTGCGCTCAGCATTGAACTGGTACAGGGCCAATATCGGCAGACGCAGGAATCCCAGTGATAATATTAATTTTGGTAATGTAAAAGTACCAACGTTACTAATCTGGGGTAATATGGATATGGCCATCGGTAGAAAGTCTGTCGTACTGAGTGAACAATATATGGCTGGCCCCTATAATTTTTTGGAATTATATGCTGGTCACTGGTTGATCCAAGAATCATTTGATGATGTATCAAAAGCTATAATAAAACATATTAAAACGTATTCACTGGAATATTATGAGCCGCAATTAGGGAGAAGGAAAAAATGAAAAAGGGGCGCTAGCGCCCCTTTCTGTTTCAATATTATTTTTCTTGTATTATCTACCTTTTCCCCAGCGAGTATGTCGCATGAAACGACGAACCAGAGCACGGTGTATTTCTATGATCTCCAATTGTTTATCAGTGAATACCGCCTGTTTTTCTTCATGAAATGAAGCAGTTATATCCACAACATTTGTCCTATACTCTTCCGCTGAAAGATTTATAATACCATTCACAAAATCATTATGTAGTGATTCCAATGCTGCTTTGAATGATTCTTCTAATGATTCCAGGGTTTGAATTTGCTCTGCGGTCATACCAAGAACATCATACATCTCCTGGCGAATCTTATCATGGTTGCCAGCATGTTTGCCAAAACCACCTTTTCCTCTGCGCCAGTGATCGTCTTTTTCCTTATGCATTGCCTCCAGTATTGCTTTCTGGTCATCCGTAAGCAGTTTATCCATAGCTGCCCTGAACCATTCCATAAGACCCATCATTTCCAGATGTAATTCCTCTTTTGTCAACGTACCAGCTCTTAATGTCGTAAAGAGTTCATCCATAACCGTTGTCTTATAATCGATCATTTCGTCGTATTCTGATTCTTGTTCAGCGGTAAGGATAGAGCGAATGTATTCATCCATGCGCTGATGGTGGCGAAGCCGTTTGTGATGATAATCGTTTTCCTCTGAAAACGCCTGTGGATCTAGATCATCAGGGGGAGAAAGTAATCTTTCCTTTTGTTCCTTGGTGAGGTTCTCCTGCAGGTACAAAGCCAATCGCCATAGGGATGCGTTATCGGGGTAATAATCACCGCCATTGCGTAAATGATCTTTACTATCAGACAATTGGCTGGCAGAAAAACCAAGATCTTGGTCGAGATCATTGATCAGCATATCATAGGCGTAGGGGTCACCAGAATCGTTTCCAGCCCCGAAGAAATTTTCACAGCCTATCGTAAACAGTAGGCCGATGAATAACAGTGGTAGTATTTGTTTCATTATTTTCTCCTCATAATTGAATTTAGCCTTTTGACTATTAATAAAGAAATAAAGTTAAATTATTATTTTATTGTTTCTTTACTTTAACTTTCGAATTTCCAGATAAACTGAAAATATTGCCTCAAAGGAAATAATATGAGTAACCGTACTTTAGCAATTTCTGAATCTATTTATCAATATTTATGCGATCATTCGCTTCGTGAAGATCCTATATTGAAGGAGTTACGTGATCATACCTATGATATGGAAGAACGGGCCATGCAGATCGCTCCTGAGCAAGGACAATTCATGCAAATGCTCATCAAACTGATTGGGGCAAAGAATACCATAGAAGTCGGTGTGTTTACCGGGTATAGTTCACTGGCTATTGCTCTTGCACTGCCTGAAGACGGCCGTATTGTGGCCTGTGACGTGAATCCCCAATACACCAGTGTAGCCGAAAAATTCTGGGTCAGTGCAGGCGTCAGGGAGAAGATCGATTTACGAATTGGACCTGCCAGGAACACCCTCTCAGAGTTAATTAGTGATGGCTTGACTGGTACCTTTGATTTTGCCTTTATTGATGCCGATAAGGTCAACTACGACCATTATTATGAACTCTGTTTGCAGCTGATTCGTCCTGGCGGTCTCATTACTGTTGATAATGTACTATGGGGCGGGGCCACAGCGGATGATAGTATTAATGATACTGATACAACTTCCATAAGAGCACTCAATGACAAATTACACCGGGATGAACGAATTGATCTTAGCCTTGTCCCGATTGGTGATGGTCTGACGCTTGCCATGAAATGCGGCTGATTTATTTTGATTTTTTAATTTATATTTAACTTATGCTTGAAAAAATAAAAAAAGATATTGATAAGGATCTGCCCAAAATCGGCCGGCTTATGGATGAGGCCGGAGATGATATTGTAAAAAAAATGGATCAGTTTATGCAGAATGTAGCATCTGGCTTAGAAAAATTATTCGGTGAAGTTGAAAAACCACCTGAAGATTAGCCTTCTGTTAGTTTTTGGAACCTATAATAAAACTATTAATTATGCGGCTAAACCAGCTGAATGGTAATATAGTTCGCATTAGTACCCTTATCTTTGCCTGTGTTCCTGCCAAATAGCGCAGTTTATTTCTTTTCCTATTAATTATATCCTCGATCATTATTGCCACGTTCTCTGGTTCACCCACCCCTTTTTTTGTAATCAGGATATTGTTGTGTAACTCCTTCAGTCGTTTGGTGTAGTTTGCATATGGACTGTCTCCTTCTAGCCCAGCATCTGCTTCGTGACTATTATCATCAATTGCTTTAGTGGAATACGTTCCCGGTTCAAGAATAACAACCTCGACGCCAAAAGGCTGGAGTTCAAAATACAAGCTCTCACTGAACCCCTCGAGCGCAAATTTTGATGCACCGTAGGCCCCGAGTCCGGGTAGCGTTGATCTCCCCTGGGCGCTGGAAATATTTATGATCTTGGTGGAAAAATCTTTACCTGATTTCGAAGCAGTGGCGCGCATAAGGGGTAGGGCGGAACGGGTGACTTTCTGTACACCAAAAAAATTTGTTTCAAATTGAGAACGTATCTCATCTTCCGATAGGTCCTCAAAGAAACCACCAATGCCATAACCTGCATTGTTGATTAATACGTCCAGACGGCTATCTTGTTTTTTAATAGTATTTATCACCTTATTAATCGAATTATCATTTGTGACATCCAGAGGCAATATATGACATTCAGTATTGCGTCGTTTTAATTCCAGTTTGAGGGTGTCTTGTTTTTACATATTTCGCATAGTAGCATAAATGGTGTGGCCTCCAGCAGCTAGCCTGGCAGCAGCGAGCATACCAAATCCACTGGAACAACCTGTAATTAAGATGATCTTATTCATGATGAAATTATTCCCTCAAGCCAATTTAAAATTTCCTGAATTAATAACGAGAAATATCTTTTTATTACTATAAAGTAGATAAAATAGATGTTTTTTGTAGATAAAACACTTGACCAAATATCTTTCCTTAGATAGTTTACATGCCTATATAGATTGTAAAGCTAAAGAATAAATTTAAAGTAGAAATATTATGGGAAAGCGCGAACCTTATAAAGGAAGTAGATCCAAAGTTGAAAGTTTGGTCAAAAAAATGATCAAAGATAACATGTATGATCCCAATGATGAGGAATTATGGCTGATAAATGAATATGAGAGATTTGGCTTATATGCAAAACCAATGCTAAAAAGTTTTGAGAAATATTATGATAAGTTGTGGGAAGAATTGAAAAAACTACGGCGCATGGATATTGAAGTGCTCGAAGAACTTGTGGATAATCCCAATATTTATCTAATCGATCTTCTCATCGAACCATTTACTGAATATATCCGCAAAAAGAAAGAGTCTAAATCTATGTTAATGTTGCAAAAACTGAATATTGTTTTCGTGGATGACCGACTAATTTTGAATTAAACATTTTCTTTAATGCCGGGTTATACAAAGACAAGGCTGGATCTTAAGAATCTCCCTAATTGGCTGACTTTCCTGAAGGAAGATCTTAATTTAAAGGCACTTGGGCTTTCAGTCGCGCGCTTGCCTGCGGGTAAAGGGTATACCATTATGCATCAGCATGAAGAACAGGAAGAAGTCTACATGGTACTCAGCGGTCGGGGTATTATTCATATAGATGGTGAAGATATTTCCTTACGAGAGGGCGATTTTGTAAATGTTGTCCCGGAAAGTAAACGAGCGTTGAAAGCGGCAGATGACTCCGATCTGATTTTTATTTGTGCAGGTGCAGTGAGTACGGGTAAATACCCGAAGAGCGCAAAATCCAGAGCGTTGATCGATGATGGTATCCCAGATTATGATAATGTACCTCCATGGTATGAAGGCAATAAGAAAATTGCCGAGATTAATAAGCGTTTGAAACATGAGCGTGAAGCTCGAAAGGAATAAATCATATATGAAGTATCGTTATCTGATTTTCTGTTTGCTTACCTTTTTGCAGGCTGAAGATATGACATTGCTGGCACCTGATGGTTCCACCGTATTCATCCATCGGGATGAATATGGTGTGCCCCATGTAGTTGCAGATAACCAGAATGCGGTTTCATTTGGCCAGGGGTTTGCGGAAGCGCAAGACCGTTTATTCCAGATGGATCTGAATCGCCGTGGTTCGTTAGGCCGCTTGAGTGAGTTGTATGGTGATCTGACACTGAATATAGATAAAGATATTCGCCGACTGGGTTACACAAAATCAGAATACGATGAAATGTTCGCTGAACTGGAAATTGATGTCCGAGAAGCTTTTAGTTCCTATGCTGCTGGCGTGAATACATATGTTGATTCTATGACAGCCAATCCTTCCAAATACAAACCTATTGATTATGCCTTTTTGGAATTTGAACCATGGGAAGTGCACCATTCGTTGGCATTCGCAGTTTATTTTTGCAGGTTATTCGGTATGTTTGGTGGCCAGGAATTAACACGCCTGACTGAATTGCAGGATAATGGCTGGAATTGGTTCGATGAGAATTTACCGGTGAATGATACCACTTGCACAACCACCTTGGTGGATGAAGGTAGAGCCACGCAGCAGGACTGGAGTTACTCGGGGATGATAATACCCGATCATATTGCCCAGGAAGTAGCAGATCATAGAACGGCAATAAGAGCATTTGCTGAAGAAAACGGACTGATATTCAAGCTCGGTAGTTTTGCAGCCGCAATAAGTTCTACAAGTTCAGCCAACGGTAATGCGATGATCCTTGGTTGTCCCCAGATGGGTGGACCGAACTATAATGAAACATCCCGAACGATGGAAGTAGAATTGCAATGTCCTGATTTCCACGTAGGCGGATTAAGCATCCCTGGTTTTCCAGGCGTTGTCATCGGACATTCAGAATATCTGGGGTGGACCAATACCAGCGGTGTCAGTGATAATGTGGACGTATATATTGATTCCACCCAAAGTCCTAATTTTGATGATGGTTACTGGCACAATGGCGAATGGCTCGAATTTGAAGTGATTACTGATACCATTTATACATATGCTGGATATGAGATATTCACGCATTATCGCACCATCCATGGTCCTGTATTTAGTGCTTATATGCCTGCTAACCAGGTGTATTCTTATAAAATGACATTTTGGAAAAAAGAACTTGAGACCGCAGATTATCTATTTAACGCAATGAAGGCAACCAGCCTGGAAGAATTTGAGGATGAGATTCGACTCGCTGCGATGTCTTTTAACTATATTGCTGTGGATCAGAACGGGAACATTGGTTATTGGCATGGAGGCCTGTTTCAGGATCGAAGTGACGGTGTGCATCCATATTTACCGCACAAAGGAGACGGTACGGAAGAGTGGGGTGGATTTATTGCTTTTGAGGATCTTCCCCAAGGAGATAATTCTACACTTGGTTACTTTACAAACTATAATAATAAACCTGCCACGTGGTGGAATAATGGCGATATCGGGCCCTGGATAAATGGGATCTCATTGTGCGATCGTAATGACCTAATAACCAATTATATTGGATCATTGAACGGCGTTACCTTGGATGATGTGAAGAATATACCATTTGCGATTAATGATCATGGCACTTATCAGCAGGCACTGGAACTAACCGGTACAGATGTAATCGATTTTAATATTAATCCTCCAGGGCAAAGTGGTTTCACAAGTTTGAACGGGACACAAAGTTCCCACATGCATGACCAATGGCCCTTGCATGATGCATGGGAATTTAAGGATCAGCTTTTCGGAGAAACTGTGGTGCAGGTTGCCCAGGATATTATGCCTGTTAACTTCAAACTTCATGCACCCTATCCCAATCCATTTAATCCAGTAACAAATATAAAATTTTCACTAAATCGTAATGCCCGTATTCAAATTGATATCCTCGATATCACGGGTAGAGTAGTAGATAATTTGGTTGATAATGAATACGATGCCGGAAAACATACTATTCCCTGGATCACCTACTCAGTACCCAGTGGTGTATACTTTGTTCAACTGTCTTCTTTTGACATAACAGAAACAAAGAAGCTATTGCTGCTGAAATAAACCCAGGCCCATCGGATAACGGGCCTGGGTTATTGGCAAGTGCAGCATGAATGCGTCACCTTGCTGAATTAGTCGTTTGTTTTATCTGCGTGAGAGAATATATCCGTACTGATTGTACCTGATGTTTCTGCAAGGATTTCTTCAGCAGTGATATTTTCTTCCTGATCTTGAGCGAAATTGACGCTGTCAATATTCAGTTCCTCTGCATATGATGTGCTGTATTCATTGCTTTTATATACAAATGTTTTACCTGGGCCGTACTTTTTTCGAGCGGCGGCAAAGGCGGACTTGAATGATATTACTGTTTCTGCAGTACCTAGGATTTCAATTTCAGATTCTAGCTCCATAATAGTTTCATTTACTGGTGTACTCACAAACTGATCTGATTCTTGTGTATTTTCAAAAACTGTTTCAACTGCGGGTGCTTCGAGTTCCGATACCTCTGTAGAACTATGTTGATAAATAATAGCTGCAAGAGCCAGAACAGAAAATGTGATTGTAGTTATAACTGTTGCTGTACGATTTTTATCGATGTTTCTCATAAGAGACTCCTTTCATGTTATTTATTTGATCACAACTATAAACGATAATAACTATTTGGAGTTCCATCAAAACCTGAGAATACACTTTATAATGCCATTTCAAGTTCAGAGTACTGCCTGCAAGTGGCAGTTGTCGCTATGTGTTATTTCGTAGGAAGCAGACTAGTCGTCTACAGATTTATCTCTTTTGATGTATATAAGAAATGAACTAGATGCAGAGCTGGATACCAAACCATACCCATTAACTACATTTGAGTTTGGCATTACATATTGATTGAATTCAGGCAGTCCTTGAAAATAATTGAATGTAGCGTCATCTGTGGCTTGGAATGTCATCAGTTGCAATCCGTAATAATCAAAAAACAGCCAGGACATACTCACTGGAGCTGTTTCTACATTCCAGAGCCAGGGATTATATCTATAGGGACTGTTTTTTACCCAGCCTGTTTCCTGTACTGATCCACGAGGGAAAGGCTCTTTCCACAAAGCGTAAATATCCTTGTAAGTTGTGTCGTAGATCAGGTTGATCAAACAGCTATCCCGTATTCCATTTTGGTTCCAATCATCGAAATATTCATTTTCATCCCATGTGCCATCATTGTTTTCATCTGTAAATGGTTCCAGGTCCACGGAATCAGCATCCAGAGCCAGTGTCATGATGCGTACGGTTTCATAATCGTCCTCGTTAAAATCGATCTTAAATAATGGATAGCTGGCAAAACTTTCTGTAAAACATTCACCCTGTTTTAAGTTTAAAGTGTCCACGTGCCCGATAACAGGTGGCCACATAGCAGGATCGTAATTGTTGATGTTTATCTCCGGGACATTAAACGAATTACCTTTACACGTATAAATTGATTCCGGCACGGGACTGATTTCCATTTTATCTGGTATAACAGTTATTCCTGAGATTGTATCAGTTCCATGGATTGCAAGTACTTGGTAGGTTTCACCGCCTTGAAAAATATAATTTGAACTGGTGAAATACCTCCCTGGTGAATTCAACACTGGATCTAGCAATAAATCAATAGTATCACCAATGATATGGACTTGTGCATCATCGATCCATAATTGTTTTGAACTAACGTTCTCCTTCAGGTTTGCTGATCGAGCCACGAATACAGTATCAATCAAAGGGAAGTTTGCCCGCAGATTGGCCCATAGTACAAGTTTCTCTTCATATTCAACTTGGTCCTCATTGATTGAGCAGGCGAGATACAAAATAGGTAGTATAATAAGTATTTTCTTCATAGCTAGAAATATATGGTGAAGCCTATACTTGGAATAATGGGGAAAAGACTCAAAGGATCTTCTTGGATCCGACCTTCATCTTCTTCGTCAACATTGATTTCCCCTACATCTGGTTGACCATTTCCATTAGCGTCATGATCCTTTTCGATCCAGTCACCATCATCATCCTTGCCATTGTTGGTACTGCCTAATTTGTAAATGTAAATGAAGATGTTTTTCTTATTATATGAGTTGATGATTTGAAAGAAGATATCCATATCCCGTCCAAAGAATTTCCCATGTCTCACAACACCAATGTCTAGGCGGTCATATACCGGATAACGGCCGCTATTCCGTGCTCCAGGAATAGTGCTGAATGTAGATCCAGGATCACCGGGTAGCTTTTCTACGTAATATCCTAAAATTGGTGTGAAAGCCTGACCGGATTGCCAGGTCCATTTCCAGTTTAATTCCCATTTTGGATTTACGGTATAATTACCTAAAATATTAATTACATGTGACCTGTCCCAATTGGTGTAATATTCTTCTTCTTTAGCGGTTAACTGGCTGGTCATAATTTTTCGGGAAACTGAATTAGTATAAGCAACCCATCCGGTAAGTTTTCCGAATGTCTTCTGAAAAAATAGTTCTAATCCATATGCGTATCCATCTGCAAGAGTGAAAGCATCACTGACTTTTTCATCCGATATATCCGCATCTGTTGAGGAACGGGAATCTTCGAAAGTGAGCATATTTTGAATTGTTTTATAATATGCTTCAATCTGAATTTTGTAAATGTCACGAATGTACTCTTCGTACCCAATAACAGCCTGCTGTGCTTCTGCGGGATCAACTGAATTATCAACAGCAAGCCAACTATCTAGAATAGTTGGATTATAATCATCCTGAACGGTTTGGATGAATTGGTGATAATTCCCAAATGCCAAATTGATATAGCGATCATCAGTCAGTAAATATTTTGCACCCAATCGAAAATCAATGTAAGGGGTGCTGGAATAAACGCTGTAATAGTTGTACCGCATACCAGGTTCGATAATAAAGCGAGGTGTTGCTTTCCATTTCAGTTTTGTATAAAACCCAGCTTCTAGGGGGCTCTCACCAATATAGAAAGAGGTATCTTCCAAGAACGTATTAAGGTACTTGAAATCGAGTTGCTTGATTTGCGCACCGGTTCTCCACTCTAATGCTGAAGATTGGAAAAATGTCAAGTTAGCCGATAAGGTTTGGTCCAGTATTTTATTTTCACTATTTAATCCATCATCACCACCTAAATTAAAATTGGTAAAAAATTCACTGGAAGCGGCCAGAAAATTACCAACCAGTTTTTCATTGAATACTCGGCGTAAAGAAAGACTATAGGTATTGTTACCCCAATCAGCTGTAAGACCCAGGTTATCAAAAATCAGATCATCAATGCCCCGATAGATGCTGACCGATATGCGATCTTTTTCGTTTAGATCAGAAAATACATGACCTTGCAGATCGTAAAAATAGTAAGGCGGTATCTTTTCAGCTGTTTCGGCAGGTAATATTTTTGGCAATAAATAATCAAAATACGTTCTGCGCGCTGATAAAAGCCAGGCGCCATTATAAAAAGGTCCTTCCATGGTGGTTTGGGCAGATAGTAATGATATGCTTGTTTTTCCTTGAAAATAATTACGGTTCCCTTCTCGACTAAGAACATTGAGGACAGCTGAAAGTCTGCCCCCGTATTCTGCATTAAATCCGCCTTTGATTAATTCCACTTCCTTAACCGCATCAACAAGGAAATTGGAAAAAATTCCACCAAAGTGAGTTGGATTATATACGGTGATTCCATCAAGTAAAATTAGGTTTTGATCAGTGTTGCCCCCACGAATAACCAGACCAGTACTCGCTTCATTGCTGGTAAGCACACCGGGCAGAGCCTGAATAGTACGGAAAATATCCGGTTCTGCAAGGGCAGGTACTGCTTTGATAATGCGCGGGGATAAATTAACACGACTGGGTTGGATATTATTTTTTCGCTGTAGTTTCTCTGCCGATACATCCACTTCAGTTATTTCTACAGCTTCAATCCCGAGTTCCAAATTCATTTTAATAGATTCATCTGCTCCGAAAGTTATTTTTTTTTGCAGTGTGGCATACCCTATGTATGAAACCATAAGAGTATAGCTTCCGGGACGTATATTTTGTAAAACATAATACCCATTTTTATCGGTCGACATACCATTCCCAGTTTCAATGAGAAATACATTAGCACCAATAAGTGCTTCGCCAGTCTCTTGATCGGTAATGAAGCCTGACAGCTTCCCACCTTGTGCATATAAGTTCCAGCCAGCCATCATAATTAACAGGATTGACTTAATTAATTTTAAGTTGGTGTTATACATTTTTATAATGGAGTATTATGTTTCGAGTGGTGCTTAGAAAATTATTTGGGTGCCAAATACCCTAGATTTTTTATAGAAAAAGTCGTGGGAACAACCTCAAAATATTTAAATGTACCAGTTGAATCACAAGTGTTCCCCTCCAATAGCATGGTCAACTGATCTTTTGTGATTGGAAATGATGGAAACCGACCTAATAAACTAGCTGCTAGCTTAATCGGTAAAGCCGGAGCAGGGATTTTCCATTTCTTTTTTCCCGAAGCTGCGGATATAAGATCAATCAATTCTATCCAGGTATATGGTCTTGGACCACCCAGCTCGTAGGTTTTACCAATTGTTTTTTTGATGTCTAATGCTTTGACAAATAACTCGGCTACATCCTTAATATGAATCGGTGACATTGCAAATTGACCTGCATTCCGAGGAATGATACCTTCATAAAAAAGTGGCGCAGGTAAGGGCAGGCTCAACATATCATCTCGCAGCTGTGAACAGAATTCTTGCCTGCCCTTTGGATCGCCAAATATTAATGATGGACGAAATATAGTCCATTCTAGTTCCGTGTTTTTTAAGTATTGTTCTGCTAAAAATTTGGTCGATTGGTACCCTGTCCCATCGTATTTAACACCATTGGCACTCATCAGAATAAAACGTTTTACGCCTAATCTTTCAGCTGCTTCCATACTGTGTCGTGCACCTTCAAAATGCATTGCTTCAAAAGTGATTCCTTTTTTTGGAAATTGCCTTATGATCCCAATATTGTATATCACTGCGTCAGTATTATTAATTGTCTGCTCAATTGATTCGAAATCTGTTATATCTCCAATATTAACATGACACTTTTCAGGTAGATAAACTTTGTTTTCCGATCCAGGGCGAACAAGTAAAACAGGATCATGATTATTATTCAATAATTCTTCAGTGATATATGTACCTACAAAACCAGTCCCACCAAACAATGCTACTTTCATGGTGCAATATCCACGATTGTGTCTTTCATATAAATATTATAATTATCGTTCAAAAAAGGTCAGCAATAACATTTTTATGGTATGAAAAAATATTTTCCGGATCCTTCTTAACCAAAACTTGAGCAGTTAATCGTTTGTTTAAACTCAATGTTGTATACTTTCATTAATGAACCTATACAGGCTTATCCAGGACACCTTTTTGATAATCATCGAATGCCTGTAAAATTTCACCTCTAGTATTCATTACAAATGGACCGCCTCTAGCTACTGGTTCATTAATAGGTTCTCCGGCGACCACAATAAATTGGGCGCCATCAGGTCCAGCATCTAAAATAAGATCACCAGACTGTTCAAATACAACCAGACAACCCTTAGGTATCGTTTGGTCCAGTTCCATACTACCTTCATAAATATATATGAAAACGTTCCAACCATTTTCGATCTTAATTTCAAATAGTGCATCGGGCTTTAAATATATATTATGGTATAGCATACCAGTGTGTGGTTTTCCCGGTCCTTTTATACCCTGATAACTCCCGGAAATTATTTTGACATTTCCACCCTCAAAATCCACTTGTGGTATTTTTTCGGCCGGGATATCGTGATAAGCTGGATCAATCATTTTAAGTTTTTTCGGCAAGTTCATCCATAACTGAAAACCGCGCACCAAACCTTCAGTTTGTTCTGGCATTTCACTGTGGATCACACCCCTTCCCGCAGTCATCCATTGAACTGATCCATCTGTTAAAATCCCTTCGTTACCGGCTGAATCCTGATGTCGAAATCTTCCATTAAGCATATAAGTAATGGTTTCGAAGCCACGATGTGGATGGGATGGGAAACCAGCAATATAATCGTTCGGATTTGCGCTGCCGAATTCATCTAAAAGCAAGAAAGGATCCAGCATATTCAGTTCAGGACTACCAATGATCCTAGTTAGATTTACTCCTGCACCATCAGTTGTTTGGATTCCTTTAATTATTTTTTCAACTTTGCGATAACTCATTTATTTAAAAATTTAATCTATAATTTTCCTACCATATTAATCAATTTACTGACATCACCTATTATTTCTATAGCTGCCGACGATGTTTGGTCTTCTAAGATCGTTCCTTTATGGTCATATAACTTTAGATAAATATTACCATCAAGATATTCATGCACTCTGGGAACCATATCAATTTTATCAGGTGCATATAGTAAGCCTGCTTTATGCCCTTTTTCAATGGTTAGTTCCAACATGAGATCCTTCTGCTTTAACTGCCAGTAAAATTTATTAGAATCGTAATGGATTTCTTTGGTAACCGCATTTCTATAGGTTGTAAAACGATAAAGATTACCTTTACAATATAAACCCACTATAAATCCAGCAAATGCTGTGTTTTTCCAGGGGATAGTTGCCAATGAGGCAGTGATGCTTAAATCATTATTTGAAAAATGATTGGATTGTGCCCAGATCCAGTTTTTAGGGAAGTTGCGGCCCCAGTCTTTTTCAATATAGCCTCGACCGCCAACAAAATCATAATTTGAACCATTGAATTCAATTTCACCATCTATGGAATGATCCATGCTTATGATGCCATGAAAACATTCCATAGTGGGCACATAAGCGTACCAGCCCATACAGCCCGGTTCAAATAGAGTTACCGGCCAGGGTTTCAAATTATCTGCAGTGACCTGTCCCTTGATTGTAAGAGTCTCTGATTCAATATCTAAGATTATTTTTTGTGATGAAAAGTAGTTTGATCCTATGTGTAAATCGTAACTGGATGTACTGCAACTGAATTGTTGAACTTCAAATCGCTCATAGAATACGTTAACATTTCCTCCGTCAAAAATCATAATAAAAGCTGTTTGGTTATTATTTAACCCGCTGCGATAAATACCAGGAATTATCGCCAGTGATTGACCATCATCCGTGACCAGTTTATGGTACCATCCTTCAAAAAATGGTCTTTTATTTTTTTCCCCATGGTAAGCACTGGGATCACGTAAGAACATCATTTAATCATCACAAACAGCGGGGAATTTAATTACCAATAAACACCTTAATTAAAGTATTGTTTGGATTATTTTTCACAGAGATTATTGGTCAGGATTTTAAAGCAGGAATATTCTTGTATAGATCAAGGGATTCGGGGTTTGCCAGCGCATCCCTGTTCAGTACATCTTCGCCTTTCAGAATCTTCTTTACTGCAATTTCGACCTTTTTCCCATTGATTGTATAGGGAATATCGTCAATAGGTAAAATTAATGCTGGTACATGTCGTGGCGAGCACGTTTTTCTTATCGTCGATTTTAATTGGGAGATCAATTCATCTGTTAATTCAATATTCGCCGCAAGTTTTACAAAAAGAATTACCCGCTCGTCATCATGCCATTCCTGCCCCACAACTAAACTGTCATCTATTTCATCCATGTTCTCAACAACTCGATAAATTTCTGCTGTGCCTATACGTACACCGCCTGGATTCAATGTAGCGTCACTGCGTCCATATATTTTTACACCACCATGGTCGTTGATGGTGATATAATCTCCATGACACCAGACATTAGGAAATACGGAGAAATAGGCGTTGTGATATTTTTCCCCGTCTAAATCATTCCAAAAATAGATTGGCATGGAAGGGAAAGCATGGGTGCAGACAAGCTCACCTTTCAGGTTAAGTTGACTTTGACCATTAGAATCAAATGAATCTACGGCCATGCCAAGACCACGGCACTGCAGTTCGCCACGGTAAACGGGCAGGGTAGGATTCCCTAAAGCAAAACAGGAGATCAGGTCTGTACCGCCGGAAATGGATGCCAGTAACACATTGGCTTTAACGTCGCGATAAATATAATCAAAACCTTCCTCTACCAATGGTGATCCAGTAGAGAGTATGGACCGTAACTTACTCAGATCAAATTTATGTTTTGGCTTCTCACCAGCTGCTTCACTAGCGGTGATGAACTTTGCGCTGGTACCAAAAACGGTGATCCCGAGATCCTGGACCAACATCCACATGGTGCTGGAATCTGGATGAAGCGGTGAACCGTCATAGAGTACAACTGTTGCACCTGTAGCCAGGGAAGAGACCAGCCAGTTCCACATCATCCATCCGCAAGTGGTAAAATAAAAGATCGTATCATCCCGATCGAGGTCCACATGCAGTTTAAGTTCTTTCAGATGCTGGATAAGTGTGCCGCCGGCACTGTGGACAATAGACTTAGGTAAGCCAGTTGTTCCTGATGAATACAGAATATATAAAGGGTGATTGAAAGGCAATTGGGCAAATACCAAGTCATCATAATTGTTTCGATCAATAAAATCTTCGTAATAGACGGCATGGGAAATATTGGAAATATCAAAGTCCTTCTCAGTGTAGGGAATCAAGATCACCTTTTCCACGCTGGGAAGGTCTTCTAGAATTCCCCGTAATTTTTCCAATGAATCGTACGATTTACCATTATAGAAATAGCCATTTGCGGCGAAAAGGAATTTCGGTTTGATCTGTGAAAAGCGATCTAGCACTCCCTTGATTCCAAAATCAGGCGATGATGCACTCCAGATCGCCCCTATGGACGCGGTAGCCAGCATGGCAATAATCGCTTCCGGCATATTGGGTAAGAAACCCGCTACGCGGTCGCCTTCCTGTAATCCAGCATTTCTTAGGGCGCTAGCCATAATTTCTACCTCATCATAAAGTTCTTTATAGGTTAATGATCTTACTGGCTGATCTTCACCTTTGAATTGGATGGCCAGTTTTCCATCCCGATAGCGCAGGAGGTTTTCAGCAAAATTTAGACGTGCACCGGAAAACCATTTTGCTCCGGGCATTTTTTTGATATCATCTACAACTTCAATATAAGACTTGGAATGGATAAGATCTGTATAAGTCCAAACGCTTGCCCAGAAGTCCACGCCACAATCGATAGACCATTGGTATAGTTGGTCATATGTATGAAAATTCAATTCATGCTCATCATTAACATATTTCATAAACTGCTGCATTCCGCATGATTGAGATGGATCTGGTGACCAGAGGATATCAGACATTATTTTCACAGTTTTATTATCAAAAAATAACCGCATTTTAAATTTAAGGAAAAAGATCAATACAGAACGATTAATGCAATAAAAAGTGTCAGAAAATTTTAATATATTTCGATCCTTCTATTATTGAGTTATTGAAATTGAAAATTGCATTTTTAACTGCCGGTGGTATTGCACCATGCTTGTCAGCTTCAATTGGAGCGCTTATTGAATGCTACGCTGAAACTGCACCAGATGCTGAATTAATTGGTTATTTAAATGGCTACCAAGGCTTACTGAAAGGCAGGTTCATTGAATTCCCTGCCAATGCGAACAGTTCGGCCAATCTTCTTTATACATTTGGTGGTAGCCCTCTAGGAAACAGCCGAGTAAAGCTTACCAATGCTGAAGATTGCGTTCGAAAAGTATTGGTGTCGGGAGGGGATTTGCCATTGGAAGTGGCTGCAAAACAGTTACAGATGGATAGAGTTACCATCCTACACACAATTGGCGGTGATGACACAAATACTATGGCTGCTGAATTAGCAAGATATTTGTCTGAAAATAATTATGATTTAACAGTGGTGGGGTTACCAAAGACAGTTGATAATGATATTGTACCGATCTCGCAGTCGCTGGGCGCTGACACAGCAGCTGAACAGGGTGCGCTGTTTTTTGAAAATATTGCCAATGAAAATACAGCCAGCCCAAGGAATTTGATTATTCATGAGGTAATGGGTCGTCATTGTGGATGGCTCACGGCTGCTACAGCAAAAAAATATCGTGACCATCTTGCAAACCGAACATTTAATGGTGATCTAAATCTATATCGGGAAAACTGGGATATCGATGCGATTTATATACCAGAATTACAAGTCGATCTGGGAATGGAGGGGCAAAGACTTGCAGAAAAAATGGATCAGAAAGATAATGTGAATATTTTCCTTAGTGAAGGCGCCTGTCAGCAGGAAATAATTTCTGAAATGGAACGGAATAATGAGGATGTCAAGAAAGATGCTTTTGGCCATGTTCGTTTGGATGATATAAATTCGGGTAAATGGTTTGCGAAACGGTTCTCAAAAACTGTTGGCGCAGAAAAAACTTTGGTACAGAAAAGTGGGTATTTCGCTCGGTCCGCTGCTCCGAATGAAGCAGATTTAATATTGATCAAAAAATCAGCAGCGCTTGCGGTTCAATTTGCCTTGAATAATCAATCTGGTGTCGTGGGTATGGACGAAGATAATGATGGTGAACCCACGATTATTGATTTTGACCGGATCAAGGGTGGCAAACCATTCAATACGAAAAACGACTGGTTTCAAAATATGCTACAGGAAATAGGGCAAATCGATTGATGTCGAAAACAGGTAGCCTAGCAGAATTGGCACCGCATTTTTTGCGCGCCACTGAACAGGCAGCAGTTGCCTGTGGAAAACTTAGAGGCTGTGGTGATATGAACAAGGCTGATGATGCGGCGGTGCAAGCTATGCGGGCAGTCTTTGATACCATCCCGGTTCACGCTCGAGTGGCAATAGGTGAGGGTGAGATGGATCAGGCACCGATGTTATTCATTGGTGAGGAAATGGGCATGGGTATTCATGATCCGTCAATGCCAAAAGTAGATATTGCCGTAGATCCCTTGGAATGCACGGCCCATTGTGCGTTTGATTTACCCAATTCCATATGTGTTTTGTCTGTAGCACCCAGAGGCAGTTTGCTTCATGCCCCTGAATGTTATATGGATAAGATCGTGGGCCCGGCTGAACTCAAAGGGCAGGTGTCTCTCGAATCTCCCGTAGAGGATAACATTAAATCTATTTCTGATATTCAGGGGAAAGCTATCACCGATATAAAGGTAATCATACTGGATAGACCTCGAAATTTGGATAAAATAAATGTTCTTAAGGAGATGGGCGTCAAACTGGAACTCATTCAGAACGGAGATATTGTTGGTGGTTTGCGGGCTGTAAATGGAGATGCAGATTTACTACTAGGTATCGGGTCCGCGCCTGAAGGGGTTATTACAGCAGTGGCAGTAAAAGGGCTAAATGGTGTATTTGAGGGAAAATTGTGGTTTCATGAACAAAGTTATCAGGAAGGAGCGGAAAAAATTCTGAAAAATGATGCCCACAAAGTTTGGAATGCAGACAATTTATGCATTTCTAGGGACGCAATTTTTGTTGCAACTGGAGTTTGTGATGGTTGGATACCTGGTGTTCAATATAATGGAAGCAAAGCGCAAACATGGAGTAAGGTCATTTATGTTGAAACCGGCAAAGTTGATACGATTGAGACAATTCATAATTAAGGAGTAATAGGGGAAAAAATGAATGACGCATCGATAGTTGATATAGCCCAGGCAATGGTAGTAAATGGAAAAGGAATCCTAGCTGCAGATGAAAGTACACCAACATGTACAAAGCGGTTTGATAGTATCAATATAGAAAGTACAGCTGAGAGCCGTAATGCTTACCGCGGTATGCTATTTACGGCTGATGGCATTGAAAACCATATCAGTGGTGTAATTTTGTTTGATGAAACAATTCGCCAGTCTACGCTGGATGGCGGGGTGCCTTT
>ENA-ORDI01000155-ORDI01000155.1-marine-metagenome-genome-assembly--contig:-NODE-155-length-47891-cov-6.420233_pt1 | contig 47891 bp, 42 predicted proteins | sample MGYA00248628_ERZ508525 | MGnify/ENA primary metagenome ERZ508525 (study PRJEB26195, sample SAMN05422138) | marine metagenome | isolation source: East of Porto Seguro, South Atlantic Ocean | place... | reverse complement strand
TTTTACACGTTTTTCCACTAATGAACTTTGATGCATTTTAGTCTCCTTTTTACTCATTCAAGTTAACCAAAACACTCCCATTCTAAATTAACTCAATCTGTCCAATAGGCTCTGAACCGTTACACAAGGATTTATTCAGCATTTCAAGAAATTAGATGAATGATTGTTGTATTTCGGAGATGGATATGGCACAAATGATGACAACATTTTATCAAAAAGATTATCGTAAATCCAATAGCCTTCCCGTTTGCGGGCAGAATTAATAAAATGATAAGATAAAATACTGTGGCGCATAAGCGGCGCATCGTAATATCACAACCAGGATGAAAGAAAAAACAATTCACAATCTCACATGGATCCCTCTTTTTCTCATTGGTCTTGGCGCCGTTGGGTTGGGGCTGGGCTGGCTCATTCACCCGCAGCCGTGGATGCTGGATCAACCACCCAACGAAGCATTGCTCCAAACATCATTTCAGAACCTGTTTGCGGCAGATATAAATGCACATCTCCCGGATTATTTATTGGTGATCTATCGCTTCTTTGGTTGGTGGGTATTGTCCATTGGGCTTCTCATCATGACCTACGTTCAGGTAACGAGAATGGGAACAGCATTGGCGCGGAATTCAATCTTGGGTGTGTTGCTGGTGATCTTGATCGGTGTCGCCTATATGGTTTTTAATTTTATTCCGCTGTCGCCATTTAAGAACGCTCTTTATTTGCAATCTGCCATGTGGCTAACCAGCGCTTATTATTCTACACAATTGAAGGATTAGTTGTTTGGTTTCTCCGTGCGCTGGTACATTTGAATCCTTAATTTCAATCCTTGGATTTTGATTAATTTTCAATATGAATTATTATACAACTCATATTATTTTATTGGTAATCCGCGTTTAAATATTTGATAATAAAAATTTATGCAAAACGGCATAGGGAATAACAAATTAGCAACAACCCTGAGAACTGATAAATGGTGGATAGAACCATTGTGGACCGGTCTAGGGTTTCTTGGTTTTGTAGTATATACCACTTGGGCCGTGTTCCAGGCTGATCACTACTGGTGGAGTGCCGGAAACGAGGGCTTTGGCGGTTATTTATCCCCCTTTTATTCCCCACTCTTATTTATCAAACAGGGGATTGATGGTGTTGCTCCCCTGGGGCACGCCTGGTTTGGCTCCTGGCCCGGCTGGTGGCCTAAATTGATTCCCGCATCCCCGGCAATTTTTATTCTCGCCGGCCCCTTATCTTTCCGAATGACCTGTTATTATTACCGAAAATTTTATTATCGCGCTTATTTTTTATCTCCCCCAGCCTGTGCCGTAGCAGGTGTACCACAAAAAGAATACAAGGGAGAAACTGCCCTTTTGGTTTTTCAAAACTTGCACCGCTATACGCTTTATATCGCATTGGGGTTTGTAGCAGTATTGTCGTATGATGGGTTTATGTCATTATTTCGTGGTGGTGAATTTGGAATCGGGGTTGGCTCTGTGATCCTGCTGGTAAACCCCATTCTCTTGGCCGGATATGCTTTTGGCTGCCATGCGTTTCGCCATCTTGCGGGAGGTAAAATGGATTGCTTCTCCTGTCCCGATGGTCAACAAAAAGTAAGATATAAACTATGGATGGGTATTTCCTGGTTGAATGGAAAGCATATGTTTTGGGCTTGGGTCAGCATGATCTGGGTAGCTTTTGCTGATTATTATGTGCGCATGGTGTCGGCCGGCCATTGGATTGATTACAGTACTTGGGGTTTTTAATGTTGGATATTTCTGAAATTCAAATTATAGAACACGATGTCATCGTTGTAGGTGCGGGCGGCGCAGGATTGAGTGCGGCCATTGAGTGTTCCAGTCAGGGCTTAAGTACAGGTTTGGTATGCAAGTCCCTCCTTGGTAAGGCACATACGGTAATGGCCGAGGGCGGTGTTGCTGCAGCTTTGGGGAATGTGGATAACCGGGACCACTGGAAAGTTCATTTCCGGGATACAATGCGCGGTGGCAAATTTTTAAATGTTTGGCGAATGGCGGAACTCCATGCCAAGCAGGCTCCGACTCGGGTTCGGGAGTTAGAAGAATGGGGCGCTGTTTTTGACCGCACGAAGAAAGGACTTATCAACCAGCGAAATTTTGGCGGGCACCGTTATCCTCGGTTGGCTCACGTCGGCGATCGCACTGGATTGGAGATCATTCGTACTCTCCAGGATCATGGTATTCATCAGGGGATAGAAGTATACATGGAATGTACCGGTCTGGATCTATTGCAGGATGGTGACAGGACTTCCGGGATGGTGGCCATGTGGCGTGAAACGGGACAGTTTGTTATTTTTAAAGCCGGCGCTGTAATTCTGGCCACCGGCGGCGGCGGCAAGGGCTGGAAGGTTACTTCCAATTCTTGGGAATATTCAGGCGATGGACACGCCATGGCCTACGAAGCCGGTGCCGAACTCATGGATATGGAATTCACACAATTTCATCCCACCGGAATGGTTTGGCCCCCATCTGTACATGGCACCCTGGTCACTGAAGGTGTGCGTGGAGAGGGTGGCATCTTGGTGAACAGCGAGGGGCAGCGGTTCATGTTTGATAATATACCTGAACGGTTTGCATCCGAAACAGCAGATACGGAAGAAGAGGCAGCCCGCTGGTTAGCTGGGGATAAGGATGCCCGCCGTCCTCCTGAACTTTTGACTCGGGACGTGGTGGCCCGCGCTATCCGCAAAGAGGTAAAAGCCGGACGGGGAAGCCCGCACGGTGGTGCATTCCTAGATATTGCCAGCCAACGCAATGCTGAGGATATCAAGAAAAAATTACCTTCCATGTATCATCAGTTCAAAGTACTTGCCGAGTTAGACATTACGACTGATTCAATGGAGGTAGGCCCTACATTGCATTATATGATGGGCGGAATTCGGGTAGACGCAGATACACAAATGTCCCGCGTGCCCGGTTTATTCGCATGCGGTGAGTGCTCCGGTGGTATGCATGGCGCCAACCGCCTTGGTGGGAATTCGTTATCCGATCTACTCGTATTTGGAAAGCTTGCAGGCGTGGGAGCAGCACAGTATCTCCAGGGGATATCTACCCCGCCAAAAGTGATGGATGACCAGGCAAAAGCCGTCATTCGCAATGCAACAAATATTCTTAACAGAGAATCAGGTCAAAATCCCTATCTATTGCATGAAGAACTGGAAGAAAATATGCAAAGTAATGTAGGGATTGTCCGTACTGCAGAATTGTTATCTGCAGGTATAGCCAAGCTGGAAAGTCTAAAGAAATCTTATAAAGAGGTGAAAGCGAAGGGTTCATCGCAATACAATCCCGGTTGGCACGAAGCCCTGGCACTTCGAAACTTGATAATTACAGCTGAATCTGTAGCCAGGGCAGCTCTTCTGCGTGAGGAAAGCCGCGGGGCACATACGCGGCTTGACTTTCCCGGAGAGCAGGATGAGTGGCTGCACTATAATGTTGTGATCTACAAGGGAGATGACGGCAAAATGGCAGCTGGAAAAATAGAAAGAGAAAAACCGAGTCCGGAATTGGAACGAATTGCGAATTTGTCTATTGATGAATTGGAAAAAGAAGTCGCCGGCGAAGGATAATATTCCATGGCATTAAGATCATTTAAACTATTTCGTGGCGATGTTGCTGGCGGCCAGCTGGAAGACTACCAAATAGAAGTAGATACGGGTATGGTTGTATTGGATGCTATTCTGCGAATACAGGCAGAACAAGCCAATGACTTGGCCGTCCGCTGGAACTGCAAGGCGGGAAAATGTGGTTCTTGCAGCGTGGAGATCAATGGCAAACCAAAACTGGCGTGTATGACACGAATGAATGAATATGAAACAGATGAAACTATTTCTGTGAGCCCTATAAAGACTTTCCCGGTGATAAAGGATTTGGTGTCTGATGTGTCCTGGAATTATGAGCAAAATAAGCGAATATCTCCATTTAAACCTGATCCATCGCAAAAAGATGAAAAAGGTAACTACAGGATGTTTCAAGAGGATATTGATAGGATTCAGGAATTCCGCAAGTGTATCGAGTGCTATCTATGCCAGGATGTGTGTCATGTACTTCGGGATCATAACCGTAAAGATGGTTTTATAGGGCCAAGATTCATGATTCGCCTAGCCAGCTTGGACATGCATCCTTTAGATACAGAAGACAGGATACCAGCGATCAAGGAAGATTTTGGTTCAGGAATGTGCAATATTACCCGCTGTTGTACAGATGTCTGCCCCGAGCATATCCAGATCACTGATAATGGCATAATACCATTGAAGGAACGAGTTGTTGACCGGTTTTACGATCCAATTATCTGGTTATGGAAAAAGGTATTTGGCGGTAAAGCATAAACACATATTCAAATTAATGTGATGACCCCAAAAAAAAGCCCCGGAATCTCCGAGGCTTTTTTTATCAATAAAATGGCGGTGTTTATCATTTTAGTTTAAAATTTACCGGGATAGAGATCCAAACTGCCACAGGTCGTTCACGTTGTTCTGCCGGATGGAATCTTGTCTTGCGGATTGCCTCCATGGCCGCCTCATCCAGACCTGTATTGGGAACGCCTTTTAAGATCAGTGTTTGCTTTACGCGGCCTTTTGCGTCAATATAAGCCTGTACGATAACCACACCTTCAATGCCTGCTTCCTGGGCGATTTCAGGATAAATCGGTTTTATGGGTGTTTTGGCTCTTGGCGCTAAATCATATGGAATAAAGACGACATTAGGGCCAGATGGCGGTGGAGGGGGTGCATCCATATTCGAAAAATCATCAAAGTCCAATTCGTCCAGAGTGAGATCATCGGCAATATCTTCATCATCAGAAGGGACTGGAATGGAGGGTCGCGCTGGCGGGGGCGTGTTATCAATCTGTTGGGTTTGTGGAATATCAATATTCTCAATGATCACCCGATTCACTTCTTCAAATTCCATGGTATTTAAAAACCGGGGAAACATGAGGAAATTCATGATCACCAGCCCCACGGCGATCAATCCGGTAATCCGGACCACGACAGGATATTTTATTTGTAGCGGGTTTACATGTGCCATCAGTCCACCAGCGTTTTGGTAGAATAATTCAATTTCAATGCTTCCACCTTACGAAGATTGTCATGAATCTCAGAAATGAGTCCCATCTCTGCTTCTTCGTCTCCTTTCAAAGAAACAACAATTTGTGGGTCTGCCACCCGTTTATCATACATAACCAGGGATATATCATCTACGCTAAGCAAACGATCATCAATGGAGATCAACCCTTCTTTTGAAACCCACAATTGAACGGTGTGACGTTTAGATTTCAACTTTTCGATCCGTCTGGCTTTGGGCAGATTCACGGGGAGTCCGGAGTACTCTTTCAATACCGTTGTGACCATAAAAAAGACCAAAAGCATAAAAATAATGTCCGGCATGGATGCGGTGGGGATTTCGCTGGAGATCTTCGTTTTACGTGAAAATTGCATTAGTTACTGTTGGCGATTGAGATTCTTTTCGCATTAGCCATTTTCAGCTGATCGATCACACGAACGTAATCATTATACGCTGTTTTTGGGTGTGCTTTTACGGAAATAATGAGTTTATCATTTTCCCGAAGTCTTTGTCCCACGATGCGATGGATCTGCTCCACACTGGTGGGCTCCTCATCTAAAAGCACTTTTCCTTGGGAATTGATCAGGCAGTTTAAGATATTTTCTTTCCGGATCTCAATTTCTATATCCCCGGGAGGCGGGAGAACAATTCCCAACCCTTTATCCGTATCAATGGTGGTGGTTACCAGAAAAAAGATCAGAAGCAGAAAGGCAATATCTGCCATAGAAGAGGTGGGAATTTCCCCACCTTTGAATCTGCGTTTTTTGCCCATGCAGCTTGGGAAGTCTTACTGGTTCTTGGCTTCTTGTTCGTACAGGTGGTCCATGATCTTTACAGACTGCTCTTCCATATCCAGAACAAGTTTATCAATTCGGGATACAAAAAGATTTTGACAGGTCTGAATGATCATAGCCACGATGAGTCCGAATGCAGTGGTCAGGAGCGCTTGGGAAATACCCCCGGCCACAACAGCAGGCGAAATATCGTTGGCAGCCTTGATCGCATCAAATGCGGCAATCATCCCCACAACCGTTCCGGTAAACCCGAGCATAGGTGCGATGGTGATCACGGCATTCAGCCAGATCATATTCTTTTCAAGAAAAGCCATTTCGATTGAACCAGCATTTTGGATTGCTTTCTCAACATCTCTCAACCCGCGATGCATTCTGGAAAGGCCGGCATGAAAAATAGCGGCTACAGGCCCCTCGGTTTCTTCACAAACCTGGACTGCGGCTGCTGCGCCATTTTCATTGATTGCACTGGTAATTTCATCGAAAAAAGACTGTGAATCTACGGCAGACATCATGAGTGAATAAAATCGCTCAATGGCAAATCCAAGCCCAAATAAAAGGGTCAATAGGATTGGCCACATGAAGCCGCCGCCTTCTAGGAAATAATGGACCATGGTGTTACTCCGGTTATGATCTAATTAATATAACTTAAGATAATAAAAAAGTTTATTTACAAGACTTTGAATTTAGTTTAAGGATTCTAAGAATGCATCAGCTTCGTTAAAATGTTTCATAGACTCGATCACCTGATTATCTAACTGCAATCGGATATTGGCTGCTTCGTCTTTTCCCCAGACGGATCTAGCGATCTCGCTTTTAATTCTATTGAAAATATAATCCGTATTCAATAGCAAAGAATCCTCAATGACTGAAATTGAATCTTGTTGAAGATGATGAAGAAAATCATTAAAAATATTAGCAGACACAACCCACTCATCCCTGAATTCAGAAAACGATGTAAACTGGTCTGGGTGGATGGAGGCAAATTCAGATGCAAAATTGAAGATCGGCCGCTTTGCACTTCTTAAAACTTTCCCCGTTTCTGCATTAATGGTGCTTTTGTAAGGAATATAAACATCAGGTGTAATGCCGCCGCCGCCATACACAACGCGCCCCGCTTTTGTGCTGTATTTCGGACGCAATTCCTTCAGGCTGTCAATCTTGGATTCCCGATCTGTCGCATACAATTCCCTGTAATAAGCCAGGTCATTGCCATTTTCATAAGGGCGCTGAATCAGGCGTCCTGAAGGCGTATAATAACGGGCAATGGTGACCCGCACAGCGGCACCGGATTCCAAAGGAAGCTGCCGCTGGACAAGGCCTTTCCCAAAACTTGTTTCACCCACAACGAGTCCTCGATCCAAATCTTGAACAGCGCCAGAAACAATTTCGCTGGCACTGGCTGATCCTCGGTTAATCATGACAATCAGTGAAAAGTTATCCCACCCTTTTTTCGGATCAGCCAAAAAGACCTTGTTGGATTCTTTGATTTTTCCCCGGGTATAAACTAAGGTATCCTCTGTGGTGATAAATTGATCTGATACGGCTGCTGCCTGTTCTAAAAATCCTCCACTGTTTCCACGCAGGTCAAACAAAAGCCGTGTCATACCCTGGGCTTGAAGTTTATCCAGGGCGGTTGTGACTTCTTTTTCTGTTGTGGCGGAAAACCGCCTTAAGAAAATGTATCCGGTTTCATCATCGATCATGGTGGCAGCACCCACGCTGTAAATAGGAATATTGTCGCGAATAATTGTCACGTCAAATGGTTGTCGGGTGCCAATTCGACTGATGGTTACATTAACCTTGGTACCTTTCCGTCCACGCAGTTTCTTGAACACTTCATCCTTGGTGATCTTGTATGCATCTTCACCATTGATGGCGATGATCTTGTCTCCAGGCATGAGCCCCACAATATCTGATGGACTGTCCGGTACAGGAGAAATGACGGTAATAAACCCATCCAAAATATCAAATTCGATCCCGATACCTTGGAATTTTCCCTTAAAAAGTTCATTAATATTTTTCTGCTCCTTGGTAGGGATGTAGGTGGAATGGGGATCCAATTCCTCCATTAGTCCATGGAAGGCACCATCCATAACCTTATCCATATCAACGGTATCAAAATAAAAATGATTCACGTAGGAGATGATCTGTTGCAGGACATTGATCTTTTCTCTCAAGATCTTGTACACATTTTGATTGCTGGAATAGGCCCTTGGAATGAAAAGGAAAGCAGCCAGTAGAAAGCCCATGGTTGCAGATAAGGCCAATGGCCAGATCTGGCGTAATTTTTTAAACATGATTTTTTATTGTTTTGTTACAGACCAATATAGAGCATCGTTCGAAATGAAGGGCCTTGGATCGCAGACGTGGGAGAATCGCTGATTTTTGTCCTGCCATTCAATTCCCAATTTCCCCCGGAGATGGTACCTTTATTAAACCCAACACTGATGCGAAGTCCCAACCGCTCTAAAAATTGCCATTTTACGGCAATGTAGGGCTGAAAATTAAAGAAGGTTGCACTCACATCACGCAATAATCCCGGTACTGCACCGGGTAAAATATCCGGATCTGCATACTCAGTGCTGTCAACACCATAATACAGCGTACCAGTGCTGTCCATGGTGCCATAAACATTCTCAAAAACGTTATTCCACCGTGGATTTCCACTTTGTTGATCAATGGCTAGGCTGGCCCGACCAAGGCCCATCAGGGCTCCTGCTGATAATTCAAGATCCCGTAAAAGCGGCATAACATATTCTACGGAAGTAGCACCCAATGAAAAAGTAAATTTTGCTTCAATGGTTGGGTTGAAAAATCCGGTATAGTCTTTAACAGCCTCACCCGTATCCAGGGAATCATTATTATTATCATCACTAAAAACTTTTATAGTTGGGCTCGATGCAACGGTGGTGGCACCCACGCCGGCGTACCCGCCAATGCGCCACCGGCCTGTGATGTGGGCAAATCCTTCTCCGCCATGAATAACAAAAGGATCCCTGAATTGTTTGGGGTCAAGTCCCAGTCCTGTTAAATAGGATGATCCCGGAATGGAATCGAGTTTAATATACATGGGGCTGTAGCCAATTCCACCGCCCAGAAAATCTTCTGCCGGATAACTGAATTGTGCCAGTAAAATAGATGTACTCAGCGTGATGAATAAAACAATGTTTTTCATGTTTATGGGGTTCTCCGCATGATGGAATGTACCAAATTAAGATTCATCGTTGAATTTAGAAAGAAAATATAGCCATAAATTTAAGAATTAGAACCAAAAGGGAGACAAGGGCTTTTCCTTGTAAAAATACCCCTATCACCCTATATTTTTTGAAGAGTAAACGAGGTAAGGGAGATCAAAACGTGATTTGCCTCCCGAATAACTGCATCCAATTTTGGTTTAAACCATGAGGTTAAGTACGTTCAAAGGAGCTGAAATGCGCTTCTTAAAAGGAATATTTCTTGGAGTCCTACTCTTGTCTAATCTCACAGGCAAGGTGGTTTTCCATGTTTACGGGTCCTATGACCTGGATAAAGATGGGCTGGCGGAGACGCTCATCCTCAATACCCGTGCGTCATCTGCGATTTGGGTAGAGATTTCAAAGTCATCCCATGTGGATACCCTTTGGTCTTATATACTGCCCCAAGGGCAAATATTCAATGATGCAGAAATAGTGGACATGGATGACGACGGTTACCATGAGCTAATAGCCGTGGTGGATCTATTTCCATCCATTAAAGATCAGGCATGGCTTTATGTCTTCCCCGGCAGTGCCGACGGGTTTGCACAAGATCCGCTCACCTTAAGTTATCAATCCCTGGGATTCAATATCGTCCGCCCGTCAAACCTCTCGTTGGTTCCGGGCGCATCTCCAAAATTATCCGTTGCCTTTGGCGCAACCCTGCGCCAAGGCATGGTTTTCGATATCGAGATGTCGGATCATGATATTTCTCTTTCAAATATTCAGATGCTCGTGGCTCCCATCATCAGCAATGGTTATGGACTGGTTTTTGCAGGCGGGTTTACAAGTCATGGCGGACATTTTATGGCCATGCTTTCTCCGGAACGCAATCAGCTCAAAACAGCTATTTTTGATGTAGGACAAAATTTTAAACTTATCCAATCTTCCCTGATACAATTGGGAGATGCACGGGTTCCCCTGGGGGCAGGCATTCAGGCATTCCGTTCCAAACGATCCAATAAAAATGGCTTGTTAATTCCCTTTGAATCCGACGATGTTTTTCTTCTGGAAGTGGAGGGCAAAGAAACAAAACTTTTTAATACAAGTCTGTCCGGAAAGGGCGCTTATCCGATCTCAGCCAAAAAGGGACAAGCTAATATTGTTAATGTGCTCGCAAAAAGACGTGATGCAGAAGTGTATGCAGCACAACCAACCCTTTCGCATTATTTCCCCTCCCGTACAGAAAAAGGCAAACTACCCCCGCCACCCCCTCCGTTAACAGACGAAGTAGCAACACTTAACTCGATTGCCATGACCCCTGATCAGGATCTCACTAGTCTCCCCGCAGGCCAAAATGAAGTTTATGGCACCCAGGATGAAAAAGTGAACAAACAGGTAAAATATGATTCTTTGACTCCCACGCTTGGGGACTTTTTGGCCAGTGTGAAAAAGGATAAACCCCAAGAAACAGAAGCGTTAGAAAAGACTTCTGTCCCGAATATGAACAAGGAAATGGAAAGCGTCACCTGGGCCGATGAAGCCGGTTTTACACAAGTGAACCTTGGTGAGTATATTTCCGAAGAGACAGTAAGCGATTCCGTCACCTCACCGATCCCTGAGAAAGATACCGGCGTATCCACTTTTACAAAAACGGTGCAGGAAGCGCTCGTTCCAAAAGTGGTGAACTCAGACACGACCTTGGATATGCAGTCAGAAAACGAGATTGACCTTTATTACGTGTTGGCCATGACGCCTGCTTCAGATACAAAAGACCGCTATATCTTTGACGGGGAAGCCCCTTTTGGTGTAGCGGTGAACCAAGTGCCTCCCATGGGAGAGGTGACCCATTTTCAACACGGTGTTTCTGCGAACCTGGCAGGTTTGAAACGGGGTGAATCCTATGATTTTGCCTATTCACTGCGGGATGCGCGCTTAGACAGCATCACAACCTTGACCATGGTTCATGATATGCAGACCAATGTGGTATTCCTCTCCATTTCGCCTACAAAGGATTCATTATCCCAATCTTACCAGCCGGAAGCATTTGATCCAAAATTATTTGAATTTCCGAATTATTTCTTTGAAGGATTTCCCACATCCTTGGACATGGATTTTACGGATAAACTGATCCGATTCTCCTTTGACGGAGAAAAAGATTCAACCTATCAGGGCATTTATCTTTCTTCAACGACGCCATCAACCCCTTCCCAATCCTTGGCTGTTTTTATGGATGAGGGGACCCTCCAGGCTATTCGAGGAGAGGTGGTAGTGCGAGCCAACGGTTCCAAGAAGGTTACGACAGAATTCGATCTGGTTGGTACAGTTGAGCCTGCGGTCATGTTTTCCCGGCTGATCCGGGAATTTTTCCCGGACGAATTAAAAATTAAACTTCTTCAGGGCGCTACATTGGAAGAACCTTTGTTTGGCCCAGCGGGTAAACTACCCAAGATCACGCGAGAACCCCGTTTACCCGAAGCCCAGCCGGACCAGGCGAATCCCGAAATCCCTGTAGAGCCGAAACAAAGTAATGTTCCGGAAGAGCATGAAGTCTCTACAGATGACCAATCTGTCACTGCGTCTGAAACACCGGAAACCCAGGAAGATGAAGTGGCGCCTGCGGTGTTAGAAGTGGAAAAATTGGAATCCGATCCACCACCTACACTGATTGATTCACTCAAGTTAGAGCAGCGGAAAGAACCAATTACACCTGTTGAAGAGAGAAAACCTGCTGCACCGGAAGAATCCCAACCGAATAATGAATCAGAAAAAGAGAATACAAAAGTTGAAGAAGATGACGGGAGTGATGAGTAGGTAGTTCAATGGATCTATCTTACACAGTACGCAGGATTTTCATTTTACTGACCATTATTCTGGGATTATCCTTTGGCCAGAAGATTGTTCATATGAATGGGACCTACGATTTGGATGGAGACGCGCTTCTTGAGTTCATTGCTTTGGAATTGGATCCGAATAAAGATGTATTCCCAACAGCTGTCCGGTATTATGAAATTGATTCGGATGGCTACCAAACCCTGATTTGGGAATTTACGCCACCGGTCGCCTTGGAGGGACAATTTGTGGATGCACAAATAGGTGACTTGGATGGTGATGGCGCACCGGAATTGGTATTGGTTATGAACCTGTCCCGCTTTGGTGATAATATCACACCACATGTATTTGTGGCCACCTATCCCTGGGATGGATCCCATTTTTCCGAAATCCCCTCCGCTACCTTGGATGTGGGCAAAAAGAATCGATCCCTGCGCTGTAATAATTTTCAATTGTTGGACCAGGATGCAGATGGAGACCAGGAACTGGTTTTGGCATTGGGCAGTCCATTCCGCGGCTTTGCCATTGTGGATGCATCATCATCTGGTTTATCTCTTACTAAAAAAGTCCGTCCTGATGAATTACTGGTAGGCTCCGGATTGCTTTATGTGGGTGTGGTGGATTATGATGGTGACGGCTATGATGATATCCTGACACTCAGTCCGGAAGGTCACACCATAAAAGCACAGCCTTTTTACAATATTGGCGGTGTTTTTGATTCCGGTCATCTGGTACGGAAAAGAATTGATGGTTTGAGTGGAATTTTGCCTTATTCCATCGAATTAACGGATTGGGACGCTGATGGATTTTTGGATGTACTTGTGCCCTTTAATTCCGGAGATATTGCTGCTTTTACACTTACACCTGCAACTCTGGTGATCGAAGATGTACCTGTAAATCCGGGTCCCCTGACACAAATCGCCTTAGAGGATTTTAATCAGGACACTTTTGAAGATATTTTAATGTTGTCTTCTGATATCAATGCTTTAACATTGGTTTCAGGGCAAGACGGCGGCGTGGAAGGTGTTGAAAATGCCATGAGAAATGTTCCTGCGGGTATGCAGGTTTTTGCTATGGTGCCCATGTCCAAGGCGGGCCAATATACAGGAAATGTGTTGGTTTCGGGATGGGATGGAGAAGAGAATTCCACCTATATTATTCAATTGGGCAAAAGGTCTGCTCGGTTGGACCAGGGCTATTTAATCACATCCGATTTCATTTCAAAACGCTTACCTGATTTATTGTCCAATGTGCAGGATGATGAACCGGAAGTACCAGAAGTGTATATTGAAATATTGCCTGATGAAAAAGAACCGTTACAACCTCAGCAGGAAGAAAAAATAATCACCGATCTTGGCCAATCCCCCGGGAGTTATATTCCCAGCACACTAACACCGGAACAACAGGAAGGTAAAGTCTTGAGAGAACAACCCAAGGTTTCCATCCCGAAAAAAGTTGCCCGGACATTGGAGCAGCCTAAGAAACCACGACCGAAAGAAACGGTGGGACAACGCCTGCCGAAACACATCCTTCCCCGCTATGTGCTGACGCCCGGACAGCCATTCTTGTATGAGATTCCCAAAGACAGCACAGATGAATTTTACAGCTTCCGCTGGGACAATCAGCCCCCGAAAGGGATGTACTTCCTGTATGAAAGTAAATCCATTAATTGGGTACCCACAGAGAAACAATTGGATGCCTTCCCGATCTCCTACCTGGTGCGCATGAAAGTGGCTGAAATCATGGAACCCGCAAGCGCATCCACGGAAAATGAGCAAGTTTATAAAGCGGTCCCCGTTTTGGAAAGTCGGGACGAAAGTCTGTGGATTTATGTGAATGATCCGCCAAGATTTCTAACCCAACCCACCATCACAGAATTTATTGCCGGCTCAACATTTCGGTATGAACCCATTGTCCAGGATCGAAACAAAGATGCTGCACTTCGTTATGAATTGGAAGTGGCTCCCAAGGGCATGACCTTTGAAAATGGCGTCTTATCCTGGAAAACGGACAGTGCCCATGTAGAGATCTATGATGTGCGGTTGGTTGTAACAGACGGCTTTGAAAGAACTGCCCAAGAATTCCAGCTTTTTTCCCGGGCCGGTGTTAAGATTCTTTCCCATGCGCCTGAATCTGCCAGTGTTGGAAATACCTACAATTATCCTGTAAAGGTTTGGCGCCAGCGTTCTGATCAAAAGATCAGCTATAAATTATTTTATGGTCCCGATGGTATGAAAATGGATCCCTCCGGTACGGTTTCATGGATGCCGAATCCGGTGCAGGTTGATACAGCAAAATATGCCATAGTGGTGAGTCACGGTGTGGCTACCGATACACAATATGTGGATCTTTTTGTAAATCACCCGCCAATCATCAAGGCCTCGCCAAGTCCCATGAACAAGATCAATGTGGGCGGAATCTGGGATTTTGAGCTGGAAATAGAAGACCCCAACAAGAATGATCAATTGGTTTATACAGCCCATGAGTTGCCCCAAGGCATGCGCATGGATCCACACACGGGCCGTTTGAGATGGGAACCCACCATGAATGAATTGGATTTCCATACCTTAAAAATCGAAGTATCAGACGGACATGAATCCCGTATGCTGGAATCAGACTTTTTTGTGAATGCGCCGATACAGATCGTTTCTGTGCCCACCATGTCTGCCACTGTGGGTGATGAATATGCTTATCGCATCATGGTGAATGATAAAAATAAAGGTTCCCTCCTACCATTTAACCGTGTGGTAAAAGTGGAAAATGTTTCCGCCATTCGCATGTATTCCATCAATATTACCGATGATGTTGCCTTGGCGAATGTGGATCGGTATTTAGGTGATTGGCACAATGCCGATGCCATCTATTACGTGGATTCGAAATATCCGGCAGATTCACTTGTCTCCCGGCTTAATATGAAAAAATACGCCCATTCCGTTTTCTTCGAGGATGACAGGTTGTGGGTACTTTTGGAAACAATTGATGGCCGCACCATCAAAATTAAAGATTTTCTGTGGGAATTTTTCCATGGTGGCAAAGGGAAACCGCCCCGCGTTGTAGTTGAACGTGTGAATCATGTGAAATTTTCCCTATTGGATTTTCCCGAAGGCATGGTTGTAGATGGTGCCTCGGGAACACTCCGCTGGACGCCCTCCGTGGAACAAACCGATGCACACCGAATCACCGCCGTTGTGTCTGATGGTTACACTAAGGATGAACAAACATTTGAAATCTATGCAAATCATTTACCCACGATCGTTTCAAATCCACCGCACATGGGACTGGTTGGAGAACTGTTCAAATACCAGGTTCGCGTGGATGATAAAAATGAAAATTCACAATTGGAATACACCCTGATGAAAGGACCCCACGGGATGCAAATGGATCGGCATGGGAAAATCCTCTGGGTTCCAAAAGCAGCGCAGATCAATAATAATTCCTTTGAAGTGGCTGTAAGCGATGGTTATGGCACAGATGTGCAGATGGGAAAAGTATTTGTGAATAATGCACCCACGGTCATATCTAATCCGAAACCGGTTGGATTGACCGGGCATTCTTGGCGTTATAAAATGACCACACAGGACCTGAATGGGGATAAGGTGGCTTATCGTGCCGTAAGGCTGCCGAAATACGCCCGCTTCGATAAAAAGAAAGCAACTGTGGAATGGACACCGCGCAAGAACCAGATGGGCATGAATGATTTTATCTTAATGGCGGTGGATGAACATGGTGCAACAACAACCCATGAATTTCAGGTTCATGTTTTCCATGATCCCAGTTCACAGCAATTAGTGAATACGGGCTGGCCCTTGATGCTCACCTTTGTGGGCGTTGTTTTTGCCTGGGGCATGGCGCAGATTTAAAGATATCGTAAAACGTAATTATTTAATGAAGTAATTACGCATTACGTTTTATTTTTTACAAACAACACTCTAATAATTCATCCAGTTTCTCTGCAGGCTGGATATCCACCTTCACTTCCACCAAAATCACTGGTTTTGAAAAAGAAAAGGTCTCAATCTTCACCCAATCCTTTTCCGTTGTGATGATATAATCCGCATCAGTAGAAAGTGCTTCCACGTTTTTCCAGTCCGATTGAGAATAATTAAAATGGTCTGGAAAATCTTCCCCCCCAACAATCTTACAGCCCATCTTTTCGATAGTTTGTTTAAATCCAGCAACGTCACCAATGGCGGAAACGAGAAATACTTTCTTTCCTTTTATATTTTCCGGAGTTTCCGGTGATAAAAAAGAAATAGATGATAGCAGGGTTGACCGTAAAACAGGCAATCCTAATTCCCGAACTTTACGCCTTAAAAAAGGTGGCGGTTTTTTCAAATTCGTTTTTGTCAGGATTAATGCGTTGCCCCGCTTAATGTTGAGCCAAGGCTCTCTTAAAATGCCATAGGGCATAAGTTTGTGATCAAAGACAGAATCACCGCTGTTGACCAGCACGAGGTCTAAATCTCGCTCAATTGCCCGATGTTGGAAGCCGTCGTCCAAAAGAATCACATCCGGATTGAATTGCTGCACAAGAAACATCGCGCCGCGGAACCGGTCTTCGTCCACTACCACAGGGACATTATTTAATTTTTTTGATATTAAAAAGGGTTCGTCTCCCGATTCTTTCCAAGCTACTTTTGGTCCATTTCCATCGGAAACTAAAAGGGTACCTTTGGTGGAGCGTCCGTACCCCCGGCTCAATACAGCAACCCGCTTCCCTTTATTTTGTAAATACTGTGCAAGGAAGATCACGGTAGGCGTTTTGCCTGTGCCACCCACCGTAATATTACCAACACTGATGACATGGCACGGTAAACGCCGGGAAACAAAAAAACCATATTTGTAAAATAAATTGCGCCAATAAACGAGTCCCCAGTAAAACATGGCCAAGGGAAATAACAAATATGCCTGGTATTCTTTAGAAACTCTCATTATTTGCATAATGCAAGTTAATTTGCTCTACTTCATCCATTTTTTCGATCAATATTTGGCTGCATTCATTAAAATCATGTTCTTTATCAAAAAAGACGGGTTCTCCATATTGGATGAATATTTTCCCGAAGGGTTGTTCTAAATAGAATGTATCCCAATTGGTGAATCCCCAACGCCGGGTGGAATGGACACTGATTGGAATGATGGCAGCGTTTGTGGCTTGGGCAGCACGGATGCCCCCGGGCTTTGGAATACGGGCTGGACCCGTTGGTCCATCGGGTGTAATGAAAACGACTTTTCCCGGTTGTTTCAAGGCGCGGATCATATCTTTATAAGCAACCTCACCTTTTTCTTTACTGGAACCGCGCATCATATTCCAGCCCCACTTTGTGGCAATCCGGGAAATGATTTCAGCATCTTTATGAGTCCCGGCAAGGGCATGAAAATTTTCTTTCCTTAAATCGTAAACAATGGATAATAATTGCCCATGCCAAGCAGAAAGAATGACGGATTTTCCTTCGTTGATCAAGGATTCGTAATTTTTTTTACCGCGCACATCCTTTCGATTGGTACCATAAAAGAATTTGAGCAGGAGACTCCCGAGACTCACCTTGATTTTCATGGCAAGGGAATCAGTCATGCTCTACTTTTGTTTTGGAGAGAATGGATTCAGCAGCACGGTCGTAAACTCCGGGCATGCCCAAAGTGCGGCGAACTTTCTCAAATCCTGTGAGCATTTTTTTACGTAGGTTATTTTTATGGTCTAAAAGCGGTAATACCGCAGCAACCAGATTACTGGCGGTCATGTCCTGTTGTAAGAATTCCGGAACAATTATTTCATCCGCAATGAGATTGACCATGGAAGCGTACTTCACCGATGCCATTGTGTTGGCCATCCACCAGGAAACGCCAGACAACTTGTAACATACAACCATTGGCGTGTCTTCCACTGCACATTCCAGGGTGGCAGTACCAGACGACACAAGGGCAGCAGTTCCGGCCACCATAGCCTTGCGGGCATTATCTTCAATTTTAAATGTATTTGGAATGGGAGTAAAGGAAACATTAGCTGCTTTGCCAACCATGACCTGCAGGTTTGGATTGTCTTGTTTTAATCTTTCTACCGTTTTGAGAAAAATGGGCCAATGGCGATCCACTTCCTGTTGGCGGCTCCCAGGGAGTAAAACCAGCACCGGATGTTCAATCGTCAAATCATGTCGTTGATAAAAATCCTTAGAAGTTTCATCCACGTGTTCCTGTTCAGCAAATGGATGTCCCACATAATTGGTGGGTAATCCTCGGGTTTCAAACCAATCTTGTTCAAAAGGGAAAATAGAAAGGGCTTGGTCCAAAACTGCTTTCATGGTTTCAACCCGTTTTTCTTTCCAGGCCCAAACTTGGGGCAGGATGAAATAGGTAATCGGGATTCCTAAATGTTGAATGTTTTTACCAAGCCGCAGATTGAACCCAGGGTAATCGATTAAAATGACACGATCCGGTTTTGTGCGAGTAATGGTATCAATCGTTTTACCCATGATCTTCATCATGCGGGGCAGGTGTTTTATTACTTCTACAAATCCCATTATGGATAGATCATCTGTATGCTCTAAGATCTGCATACCAGCATCTTTCATGGCATTTCCCCCATGTCCCATAAACGTGGAATTGGGATGAATATTTTGCATGGCACGAATCAATTTACCACCATGAAGATCGCCGGAGGGTTCGCCTGCAACCAAAAAGAATTTTAAAGGCTCCGAATTCATGGTCGGCCCATTTTACAAATTAGACCGGCGATCCAAAATAGGTTCGGGCCGTGATCAATAATAGAATAAGAGTAATACTTTGCAGGGTACGCTTTTCTGTTTGGAGTGTTTTTATCAGAGGCGCTGGTGATCGATCATCGCTGCCCATCCAGGGAGTAATTCTTGGAAACAGTCGTGGGACGTGGCCACGGTACGTTTCATAATCAGCACCAAAAAGATTCACCAATGTTTCTTCTTCCAATGCAATAATCAGGGAATATTGAAAAGTGAAAAAGGCAAAAACGACCAGGAGGATTTCCCACATGAATGGTCCGCCGGCAATCAAAGCCATGCCGCAATAAATGATCATATTACCAAGATAAAGTGGATTACGGGTTCTTGCGTAGGGTCCGGAGGTACAAAGTGACGGCGCCCCCACTTTTGTTGTTCTTGTAGCGCCACCCGCATACCGAACTGCGTTGATGCGAATGGATTCACCGATCAATGCCATCGCCATACCAAAATAAACAAATGGCAATGTAGGGCTGGCAAAATATAATAGTGCTATCACAAGGGGCAGCGGTGTAAAACTTCGATAGATAAATAAAAATTTTCGCAGATTTATCAATGAATATCCTGAACAATAATTTGCTGAATTTCCATAGCCACTTCCAATGCTTCCCTCCCGGCCTTGCCGGTGACAATGGGTGTTTCTTTTCCCTGGACAGATTTGATAAAATTATCCAATTCCATTCGTAGAGCATCGCCGGCAATTACAGGCGGTTTGTCGTAGGCGATGAATCGTTCCGAACCCCCATATTCAAAAGGAGCCGTCATGAGCGCTTGCGGATCCTCATCTGGATCGCCCACTACTTTATAGACTTCCGTAAGTCCTAATAAAAGATCAATGGTGGCATAGAGATCCCGTTGAAAAACTTTCACCTTACGAACCTTATCTTTTGCTACGCGACTAGACATGATGCTGGCAACCGTCCCGTTCCCAAACCGGATTCTTGCGTGGGCAATATCTACAGAATCAGTGAGAATAGAAAGTCCCGTAGCACGTATAGTCTTCACCGGCGAATCTACCAGCGAAAGTAAAATATCGATATCATGAATCATGAGATCCAATACAACAGGAACATCCGTCCCCCGGGTTGTATACGGTGCCAGCCGCTGAATCTCGATAAATTTTGGGCTTATATTGTAAGGCTGCAGCGCCAGGAGGGCTGGATTCAATCTTTCAATGTGCCCCACCTGAATCATGGTCCCTTTTTCTTTGGATAATAAAAGAAGACGATCCGCTTCTTCCAATGTCTTTGTAATAGGTTTTTCGATAAAAACGTGTTTTCCAGTCAGAATACATTTTTCTGCTACCTCGGCATGAAACGGGGTTGGCGTAACGATAGAAACGGCTTCAACCTCATCCAATAAAGATGATAATTCTGTAAATGCATTTGTATTATTCTGATTGGCAATGGATGAGGCACGATGGGGATCTATATCAAAAATACCCACAAGGTCTGCATCCTGTAATGATGCATAATGTTTTGTGTGGTGCCGACCTAAATGGCCCACACCGATCACGCCAACTTTGACAGATTTATTTCGCATAATAAGCATAAAAGTTACGGAATCATAATTGGAGATTACACGGTAGAAAACTGTAACTTATTCAAGTGGAAAAAATCTTGCATTTGTGGAGAACAAACAGCAATTTTTGACATTAATCGAGGTATTAATGGAGTTTCATCATGGCTAACGACATGAAATCCGGAGTAGGATTTATTATTCCGGCAGCCGGCGTCGTCGGCTTTTTTACATCTCTCTTGTTGGGGGAATTCCTTGTGAGCATCATTATCGCCGTGGCAGGAATTCTTGTTTGGTTCCTGTACATGCTGGTGATGGAATCAAATATGCCACAGCAAATGGGCAACATGATCATGCTGTTTGGCATCATGCTTGCTATTGGGATATTCTTTGGATTTGGGGTTACACAAAATATGTTTGGCGGATTCGAATTCCAAACAGAAGGTTCTATTTTTTCTCTGGTGATTCTTTTCTTTGCGGTCCTTACCGGACTAAATTTCCGAAATCAATCCCCTCCGGTGGCCGCTGCAGGACCTGGCGGACTCTCCGATTCAGACAGGGACTTGGTTATGGATGCCATTAAGCAATCCCAAGACTCTGTTGAGGCAACTGATGAACCGCGGGTGATCATTGTTAAACAGGAAGCTGCCCCTGTGGTCGTTGAAAAAGAAGAGGAAGAGAAAAAGGAAGAGAAAAAGGAAGAGCAACCGAATCCTTACGATCCATACGGCCTGGCAAATAATCCGTATTTTGCCTATCCGCCGGATTATTATTACGATGAGGATGATGAAGATGAAGATGATGAAGATGATGAAGATTGGGATGATGAGGATGATGAAGACGAAGATGACGAATAAAATGCGTCTTTCTTAACAATTAAAAAGGGCAGTGGAAACTGCCCTTTTTTTATAAAATCATTCGCAAAACCTAAAAAATGTTTGTTGAGTTGAATTATCTATTGAATATCACAGCATCCAATCGGATGGAAGTCATCAGCCAAGCGGTGTTTATTTTGTTAAAATCGAAAACGGCGGTTTTGTACAAACGGTAAAAATAGTTTTGGTAAAATGAGGAAGTACTTCCTAATAGAAAATGAACAATATGTAGCAATATAACTCCCATTATCCCCTAACCTGAAGACAAGGATTTAATATTTGATTAAACATTAAACTTAAAGAAAATACAATCCCCGTCTTTTACAGTATATTGCTTCCCTTCCTGACGGATCAACCCCAATTCTGACAGCGCTTTTTCGGAACCATATTTGATAATATCTTCATATTGAAATATTTCTGCCTTAATGAATCCCCGTTCAAAATCGGTGTGGATCTCTCCCGCAGCTTTCGGCGCGGATGCGCCCACAGGAATAGTCCAGGCCCGAACCTGTTTATCACCACAAGTAAAAAAGGTATGGAGTCCCAGTAAGCTAAATCCCGCATGGATCACCTTATGAAGTCCCGGTTCAGGAAGGTTGTATTCTGTAAGGAATAATTCTTTTTCTTCTTCCGGTAGAACAGCGATTTCCTGTTCGATGGATGCACAGATCCGGATAGCAGAATTTCCTTCTTTCTCAGCAAAATCAAAAAGGGTCTGGACATTATTATTTCGTTTATCCTGCATGATCTCTGTTTCATCTACGTTGGCTGTGTATAGGATCGGTTTACTGCTAAGCAGGTGCAAGGAGCGCAATATCTTTTTTTCATCTGCATCATGGATGGGCAGGGTACGCGCCCGGTGTCCCTCATTGCAATGCTGGAGTAAACGATTGATAAGATCTAATTCTTTTTTGGCTGTCTTATCACCGGATCGGGCCCCCTTTTCCGTTTTGCGGTGGCGTTTTTCTAATGTTTCCAGATCAGCCAGTAGTAATTCTGTTTCAATTATTTCCGCATCCCGAATCGGATCCACACTGCCCTCAACATGAGTGACATTATCATCTTCAAAGCATCGTACCACATGAATAATGGCGGCAGTCTGTCGGATTTGTCCGAGGAATTTATTTCCCAAACCCTCGCCTTTGCTGGCGCCCCGGACCAATCCCGCAATATCCGTAAATTCCACTGCAGCAGGAACAATCTTCTGCGGTTTGTAGATCTTCCCCAATTCTTTTAGGCGATCGTCCGGTAATGCCACGATGCCCACATGGGGTTCAATGGTACAAAAAGGATAATTCTCTGCCGGAACGCTGGATTCTGTCAGGGCGTTAAACAAGGTGGACTTGCCCACATTAGGCAGTCCTACAATTCCACATTGAAGGGCCATATTTTAATTTGAGATTAAAAAGATTTGTTTAAAAAGAATATCAATCGCATAGTCAGAAAGGTACTGAGCATATCTCTGCGACTTCGCACCTTTGCGTTAAACGAAATGAATTAAAATGAATCCAGAGTAGGATCACCACCAAAATCGTAAGTGAGATTATCAAATAACCCAACTTGTAGATTTTTCGCGAAATAAATAGTGCGATCTTCGCCTGTACTCAATTCGCCATCTGCCCAGATTATATATTTTCCGCGCCGATTCAGGATTTTTTTAATATCGATTTTATATGTAACCGTATCATGGTAGGGTCGGACCTGTCCTTTAAATTTCAGATCACCAACACCCAAAGCACGTCCACGACCCTGACCACCAATCCAAGATAAAAAGAACCCAACCAATTGCCACATGCCATCAAGGCCCAAACATCCAGGCATAACCGGGTCACCTTTAAAATGGCAATGAAAGAACCAGAGCTCGTCTGTGATATCCAGTTCTGCAATGATCTGTCCATTGCCATATTGGCCACCATCATCATTGATCTCTGTGATGCGGTCCATCATAAGCATTGGAGCCAAGGGTAATTTTCCATTTTCCATTCCACCCAGAATCCCTTCACCGCTTTGGATTAATTCTTCTTTTGTATAACTACTTTTTACTATCATTTTATGATTTAATATCTTTTGATTTTAAGGGGATGAGAGTACGACAAATATTTGAATTTATGAACCGACATTTCATGATCAATTTCCGAAATAATCCGGTAAATTGGGTGCTAAAATTTGGAGAAATAAATGTCTGAATGGGTTTTAATATTGGGAGGCTCAACTGGCCATGGTGCAGCCACAGCAAAGCGATTAGCAAAAGACGGTTATGGCATCATCGCTTTTCATTTTGATCGTGGAGAAGCTAAAAAATTAGCGGCAGAAACAATCACTGAAGTGAATGAGACCACTGGTGGTCGCTGTCATTATTTTAATACAAATGCGGCGGCAGAAGAAACCATGGATAAATACATTACACAGATCAAGGAAATTACCGGTGGCGAACCGGTTAAACTGTTGCTCCACTCCATTGCATTTGGCACCACCACAAACTTTTTCGGTGAAAAACCCGTCACCCAACGACAAATGGATATGACGGTTCACGTCATGGGGAATGCACTGTTGTACTGGACGCAAAAATTATATGCAGAAGGATTGCTGGCAAATGGATCCCGAGTCATGGGACTCACCAGTGAGGGGAATTATGTGGCCATGGAAGGCTACGGCCCCGTCAGTGTGGCAAAAGTTGCCATGGAAGCCATCATTCGCCAGATCGGTTGGGAGTTAGGTCAATACGGAATTACGGCCAACGCCGTCCAGGCTGGCGTAACACCCACACGGGCGTTAACGAAGATTACCGAAGGCTGGGAGGCATGGATCGAAAATACCAAGAAACGAAATCCCATGCGCCGCAACACCACACCGGAAGATGTGGCCGGAACTATTTCCATGCTTTTAAAACCGGAAGCAGATTTTATCAATTGTTCCATCATTTATTGTGATGGTGGTGAATCCCGTTCCGGTTCTTTTTAATTTCTTATAAATTTTTCAAAAGTTCCCCGTCTTAAAACTGGCGAGCAAACATCCTTTGAAAGGTTAAATTAATTTTCCCTAATGGAATTAATCCAATTCCTGCAACAATTTGATTTTCCACCCATTCTTTTTCTTATGAAAGGAGTCACACTCCTGGGAAATTTTTACACCTATCCAATATATCTCATCATCAGCTATTTCATTTTAAATAGAAAAGATTGGCTATCATTTCTCGGGATCATTCTTGGTTCCTGGGCTGTGAATGAAGCACTGAAACACGGATTTTCACTCCCGCGTCCATCGGAAGAATTTCATCTTGTTTCTGTCACCAGTTCCGGATTTCCAAGCGGACATGCCCAGATGGCTGTGGTGGTGTGGGGTTGGTTCGGCAAGCATTACAATAGAATTGTGCCAGCTTCAGTTATGATTTTTATGGTTGGATTTTCGAGAGTGTATCTGGGGGTCCACTTTCCGCATCAAGTCCTGGGCGGATGGACCATTGGTTTTGTGGTTTTAATGGGGTGGTTCTTTTTAAAAAGGGAACTAAAGAAAAAAGAATAAATCAGGAATCAAGACCCTGGGCGATCTTCTCTTCAATGAGTCCCACCAGATCATGACTGTCTTTATTGGGCATAATATCAAAACTCCGCTTCGCTTCATTCAGCGCATATTTCCACCAGCCTTTTTTTGTATAAGCAATAGCCAGTTTAAAATGGGCTTTCCCCAGCACCTGAAATTCGTCTCGGGTGAGTTGGCTTTGGTCGCCAGAGTAGAGACGGGACACTTCACGATATTCCATGATGGCTTCATCGAGAAGCCCCTTCTGGAGATACCAGTTTCCAAGATTCAAATGGCGCGACGGATCTTCTTGGCAGGCACTGATCATAAGAGCGAGACAAGCAGGCAGGAGAAGTCGGGCGTGACGGGATATAAAATCAATCATAATAGAACGTGAATTTTTAGCTTTACCTCACGGAAAATCAAGAAGAAAATCCATCCACATGAAATGCAGTTTCCGCAGGCAGCTTTGGATCACGAACGATGAATTGGAGAATCAACATCCCAATAATAAGGCTTGTCCCCAAAATATAAAGTGATGTGGTATAATCACCAATCCGAATTAGCGAACCGATCCCCACAATAAAAATCAAAACAAACGGCGCAAGAAAAGAATCCACTAATGCCATATATGTTTTTGTATCCCGGTCTTCTGCAAAATCATAAACAAGATTCATGGCCGAGGGCATAAAAGCGCCTTGTCCTGCACCAATGGCCATAAAAATGGCATAAACCCATAACATATTTTGAGCAAAAATGGCCAGGAGCACTGCTGTGAAATGTGCGCTGTAGGCAACCATCATCCCGGCTTTGTGGCCCATTTTATCTCCTAATTTTCCTACAAAATAACTGGCAAATCCAGAGGCTATCACATTCAGGATTGTAAAGACTCCTGCTTCACTTACAGCAAAATTGAATTTATCTTGGCAATAGACCGCATAAAGTCCCATCCCCGGGAGATAGGCAGCAAAGAAGATCCGGGATAAAATGTATTTCTGGAAATTCTTATGTCCAACTATAATGGATTTTGTTTCAATGATGAAATCTTTAACTGTTTTGTTGTTTTGTTCTTTCTTCGGGGGTTTGACCCGGAAAAACAGAAACAGAATCGTACCGATGGTGAGACTCAAAAAGAGAATAAAAAACCCTATCCCAAAATTCCGCGGGAAGGGCAGATCACTGGCTAATAAATATTTTAAAGCGAATCCGCCTACAAAACTCCCGACACTGTTAAAGGCAAATCCAAGGCCGAAAAATTTTCCTCGTTCAGATTTCAATGTGGACTGATTTAAAAAATCAGCCCAAATAGGCACAATGATACCAATCGAAAATGCATACAATAAAAAATAGGCGAAATAAACTTTCCATGCGGTTTGAACCTGTGCCGGGTCCAAGATAGAAAAGTTGAATCCCATGAAAAAAGCCACCATTAGAATGATCATATGCACCAGGATAACGGCTCGTTTGATATTGCGGATATTTCGCCCCAGGGCTGCAATCAATAAAGCGGGTAAGGCAATAAGGATCGAGAATAATCCTGCTGTGGAAACAGCAATACTTTCCGGTGCGCCCAATTCCCTTAAAAAAAGTGGCACCACCGCATAAAGAGTATGAAATGCGATACCGAATCCCCAACAAAATTCATGGAACAGGTTATACTTTAAATTATGGTTGTGATCCCGAAGGGTGAATTCAGTCATACGTTTTTTCCCGGGTGAGCAAAATCATCGATCCCAGGAGCAGAACTGCACCTATAATTTGTGCGAAACCCAACATGTGTCCACGAATCACCCAATCCAGGATTACAGCGGACAATGGCCAGGTCAGTTCATAAAGTGTGCTGTGAGATGCCGGAAGGTGCTTGAGCCCGTAATAATAAATGAATAGTGCCACAGCGCCGGTGGACATGACAATGATCACCAAATTCCGCCATTGATGGATGCTGAGTTCAATGGACTCAAAACCATCCGATGTAACGGTGAAAATGATGAGTGCGCCCACAGCCGTTAAGGAAAGTCGCAGCGCAGTGACAGCGGTAAAGGGTAAGCGGTTCAACGCATGTTTTCCAAGCACCGTAGAACTCCCCCAACTGAAGGCTGCCAAGGTTGCCAGCAGTGCTGCGATGATTGTTTTATCATCCCAGTCCGCAATGGATGTTGTACCGAAAGTGACGAGATAACCACCCAACATGGCCACCAATGCCAACCCGATAAATCGCTGGGACAGTTTCTCCTTTAAGATAATGGCAGCTAACGAGATGGCGAAAAGTGGCTGGAGTTTCTGCAGCAGAACCACCACCGACAGATCGATATAATTCACATAACTCAATGCCTTAGTGTAAAAGAAGGTACCTAGAATGCCACCACAGATAGAGATCCAGAGAATAGAGATCCAACCACGCTGATCCAGTTTTTTGATCTCCGGCCAGGCCTTGAAAAAAAGTGGCAAAAACAAGAGTGCGCCCAGGGCATGTTCCAGTGTGACCACCAAAAAAGATGATACGGAATAGAACTCCTGCCGTAAGAATCCATCCAGACTCCAGAGTAGGGCGGCAAATACAACAGCGAGCGGTGGGAGTATTTTTCGCATTATGAAAATTAGGGGCAGAATTGAGATTTATTGTGTGTTTATTCTGTCGGATTTCTGATCATTCCGACCAGCTTGCTTACTCATTGTGTGAGGGTCGGCAGGGCGAAGACCCAGAATCTATTATTCCCTAAACCACCTATTAAAAAATATAGTCATTTTGATCCCGAATTATCGGGAGAAGAATCTTCTTTATCGATAGAAATGATCGTTGATTGGATCAGCAGTAGTTTCGTTTTTATCTTCTAAACCACCCCCTATATCCCCATCCCTGGAAAGGAGGGGACAATTTAAGCATATCTAAAGATTTCAATTTAATGTAGAGGTGGTTTAAACAATACTTTTCCAATCCACTTATTGATCTTGTTGTCATGCTGGAATGCGTGGAACGCATATCCGGTATCCATTTTGAGCGTCTTTCTGGATTCCGGATCTCCTGCGTCGTTCGGAATAACAGCTTTGTTTAAATATAAAAAAGCCCCGTTGCACTTTCAGGTGAACGGGGCTTTTCAGGAATGCGTCCTGATCAAATCAGGAATCGTTTTTCAATTTTTTAATCTCTTTTCGAATGTCTCTCAGTTCTTTTCTTAATGCGTCCATTTCATCTTCCAACTCATCCAGGTCAAACTCCTCATCATGGAACCGGAATCGTTTCATCATTTTATGAGGCCCATTACGATCCATATTAAAGAACATATCCACATCTTCATCAAAGTCCTTGTCACCGAAGAACATTCTATTTTTACCTGGACTAAATCCCATACTGAATGACCGAGGCGCTTCACCCAGGGTGACTTTCATTTTCCTTTTTCGGTTTTTCCGGATCACATTCAATTCCACTTGTGTATCTGGCTTATGTCCGCGAATTTCTTCTACAAGATCACTCGCATCTTCCACTTCTTCACCGGCCACACTTAAAATTACATCGCCTGCTTTCATCCCGGCTTTTTCCGCAGGACTATCTTCAATTACTTCCGTGATCAAAACACCACCGTCTTTGGCACCAAAGTAATCAGCGAGTTGACCATCCAGCCCTTGGATCTGAACACCGAGATACCCATCGCTTTTACCCTTGCCGTGCCAACGCATGGCTCGCATAAAATCGTGGTCTTCCTCGTCATCATGCCCCATGAAATCATCGATATGGATATCCACATCCATTTCTTCCAATTCTTTTTGCAGGGCCTCCAGCGCTTCTTCGTTATCCAGTGGAACTTCAAATTCTTTTTTATCACCGTTTACCGTAATGGTGAGTTTCAATATTTCATCATCCACATCGGCTTCAATTTCGATGCTTCGGTTTTTTTGGTCGTCATCAGATGTAATCATGATAACTTTTTTCTTTACAACAGATCTGTCTCTTTTGCCATCAGCCCATCCAATGGATAAGACAAGCAAGAAAGATAAGAGCATTTTAAACATGGAATTTCCTCGTGTTAGATTAGTGGATTAACACCTGAAACCGGGTTTGGTTCCAATTGGAATTTATGTTAAAAATGTCATTCCGGATGAAAACCCGGCATCCAGTTTTAAAGTCGATGGATTCTGGAAAATAACCTTTCAAAGGTTTTCCATTTTGGAAGGTTCAGTGTACACCGGATTGGTAACCTTTGAAAGGTTTGGCTACTTTATTTGGCTCACCCCAACCAAACTGCCGGCTTGTGAAAATTCCGGAATCACAAACTACTAGATCTTTTCTTCCCGCTTCAGGGCTTTTAAAGCTTCTGTTTTACTCAAGGTACTCAAATCAGATTCATATGTTTTTACAAACTGGATAACAGCGGTTGCATCCACATAAGAATACTGTCTTAGTGCCCAGCCAATGGCTTTGCGGATAAAGAAGTCTGGCTCATCCATCCGTTTTTTACAATAATGAAAAAGCCGGTCCGAATCTGTTCTGTCCTTGAAATTTAATTGATGTAAAATAGCGGTGCGGCGAATCCACATATTCTCATGATCTATCCATTCATCCATGATTGTAGCCGTTTCCGGATAATCAAAAAACACCACTCCTGCAAAATGGCTGGCAATGGCATCCACTGTATCCCACCAGGATTTTGTCGTTACCCATTTTTGGATAAAGGGAATAGATGCCGGTGTAAAATATTTTTTATTCCGTTTTCCTAAATCAAGACCAACATATTGATATTCCCTTTCGTCCAATTTCCACAACACTGAAATAATGGACTGAAGTTCAAGTTCGGATTGGATTGATTGCCCTCGCCACCATTCCCGCTGGAGTTCCCGTCTCAAGGTACTTTTGATCCCAAAAAAAGGAAAATGACCTTTCATATACTGTGCCATACGTACGGCATTTTCTGAATGGGCGTTTTCTCTAAATAGGTGCGTTAGGTCTTTAATTTGATAATCTGGCATCATGATAATTATGATCCAAAGAAAATAAAAAGTCCACTATATTCCGGTTTGTCTATACGGCTAAGGAATGACCGAAAACTACAAAGAAAATTTACTGCCAAGTCTCATCGCAGGCACAATCAATGGTATTATTTTTATTGTGTCCGCCATGTCTTTGGCGGCCCTGATCTTTACAGGACCATTGGCGGCTTACCTGCCCCAGGGGATCGGTCTTTTGCTAGTGGGCTCAGTCATTTTCGCCCTTTTTTCTGCCTTTACCGCAACCTATCCATTGATACTGATCGCGCCCCAGGACATCCCTATCGCCATTCTTGCTTTGATGGCCATTACAATCAGCACAGGAATCGGGGAGCAACTTTCTGCAGAGGATGTTTATCAATTTATTTTTGTCGCCATTGGTGTCACGTCTATTTTAGTAGGGGTCTTCTTTTGGATCTTGGGCCGCTTCCGATTAGGGAAACTGGTCCGGTTTATTCCCTTTCCGGTGGTGGGCGGATTCATGGCTGGGACGGGTTGGCTCATTGTCAAATTTTCCTTCACCATGATGACAGACATGGATCTGACCTTAGCCAACGCCTTTACCTTCCTTAATTCGGATGTATTAATCCAGTGGGTTCCGGGCTTGGTATTTGCCGTTGTGCTTTTACTGGCGAGCCGACGGATCAGTCATTATTTATTAACGCCGGGAATCCTAACAGGAAGCATTCTTTTGTTCTATGGCATCACTTCTTCTCAGGGATTGTCCTTCAGCGATCTGGAATCCGGCGGGTATTTGTTGGGCCCATTCCCCGAAGGTGGACTCTTCCCCGGTACGCCCTTGCCCTACATTTCAGAATTTCGCTGGGATTTGTTTTTAACCCATCTCCCAGCCATTGCCACCATGATGGTTTTGAATGCCATTTCCATCCTGTTTAATTACAGTGGACTTGAGTTGATCGTCAAAGAAGATTTCGATCTGGATAAAGAATTGCAACTTACGGGTTATGGAAATATTCTGGCAGGACTGGCAGGAACCCCTCCCGGATATATCACCTTAAGTGAAACATCCATGGCCTACAATATTGGTGCCCGGACGCGATTATCCAATATCATTGTGGCGCTCCTTTGCGGTGTTACCCTCGTTTTTGGTGCAAAAGTGATTTCCATTTTCCCCAAGGTGATCCTGGGTGGGTTGCTTCTGAACCTTGGATTAGATTTTTTAGTGGAATGGCTGGTGGATACATGGAAACGGCTCCAGAAAATGGATTATCTTGTGATTGTTCTCATTCTGGTTGTGATCGGGACTGTGGGATTTTTAGAAGGGATCGTGATTGGACTTTTGATGTCCATTGCTTTGTTTGTGATCAAGTATTCAAAAGTGGAAGTGATCAAATACGAACTATCAGGAAAAACCTTCAGCAGCAATGTGGGCCGATCGGAATACATGAAGAAAATTCTGGAAGAAAAAGGAGATCAAATTTTTATCCTCCCGCTCCAGGGATTTGTCTTTTTCGGCACCGCCAACCAAATTCTTGAACGAGTCCAGCGGCGGTTCGATTCAGACCCCGACATAGAATTGTCATATCTTGTTTTTGATTTTCGGCAAGTGACAGGCGTAGACTCTTCCGCTGTGAACAGTTTTAATAAACTGCAGATCATGGCAGAGAAAAATGAATTCCGGGTTTTGCTCTGTGGTATGAGTGCTGAAGTCCACGACCAGTTTGAAATTGAGAACCTCTTGTCGGAAGATTCCAATATTTTTAATGCTTTCAGTGATCTGGATCATGGACTGGAATGGTGTGAAGAGCATATCATTCAGAAATCTCTTGAACTGGAAGGGCATGCAAGCGAAACAATCCGCGAAAGATCCTTTAAGGACAGATTTCAACAGGTGGCCGATTTCTTTGAATACCGGGAAGAAACGGAAGGAACTCGCATCATTGAGCAGGGGCAAGACCCCGGCGGGATTTATTTCATTGATGTGGGGCAAATTTCTGTTTTCCTGGACACGGGAGGCGGGAATGAGATCCGGTTAAAAACCATGGGCGAAGGAACCGTTGTGGGAGAAGTGAGCCTTTATCTCGGCTCAAAAGCATCTGCCTCTGTGGTGACAGACGAACCATGCCAGATCTATTATTTATCCAAGGGAAAATTCAACCAACTGAACCAGGATGCACCCGAAAAAGCCAGTGAGCTCCATACCTATGTTGTGAAACTGTTGAGTGACAGGTTAGCGGAATCCAATGCCACCATTCGCGCCTTGATGCGCTAATATTAGATCAGGCTTGCCCGCCAATACCCATGGATGGACCGAGATCCATGCCAAGTGATCCTGCAGCTTGCTGCCACATTTGATCCGGGCTTACATTAAATATAAAATCGGCTGTTGTGTTTTGCATGAGCCAATCACCGTTCTCGATCTCTCGTTCTAATTGACCCTGTGACCACCCTGAATGACCTAGCATTAATTTGAATGGGATGTCCGGTTTATGCTGGAGTTCCTTTAAAACATGCTGCTGACTCGTCATGGAAATATGGTCAGAGATATTGATTGTTCCTTCAGATTCATAGCTTGCATCGTGAAGGACAATCCCCCGCTCCAAAAGGACAGGACCGCCGAAAAAAATATCATTCACCAAAGAGTTAATGGCATCATCGCCAATATAGAGCTTTTCAAAAAGTCCCCTAAGATCAGGTTCCTTGAATTGCTTATTGATGATCATGCCCATGGCGCCATCTTTGTTATGCTCGCAGACATAGATCACAGATTTTGAAAAATAAAGATCTGCCATGTGGGGCATGGAGATAAGGATTTGGTTTTTTAAAGAACCCATGGCTCAAAGTACTTATTTTGAAATTCTGTGTCAAGTGATTCAAATGTATTAAAGTCCGCCACGACCATGCCTTCATTACATTACGGCAGACAGGCGGATAAATGTTAAAGTGTAAAATATGATTAAGTGGGAATGTGTTTTAGTGATATTGTGTTTTACGAACCAAAACCATTTTTCTGGTAATAAGTAAAACGTAAATATGTAATTACGTATTACGTTTTACATAATTATTTTCCTATCATACTCTCGATCTAAAATCAAATCCATTTTTGTACCAGTCTTCCCCGATGTCTCACTTATAAAAACCCATGGAAAAAAAGTAAATCGTCTTTGGGGCAATGAATCAAAAGTCTGTAAATTCCGGGATGTTCAAAATCGCCACGATTTTTAGGGTGTAAACCGCCATGCCAAATCCCACAGATAAGATCATTGTCAAAGGTGCGCGCCAGCATAATCTCAAGAATATTAATGTAGAGATTCCCCGGGATAAACTGGTGGTCATTACCGGTTTGTCCGGCTCGGGGAAATCCTCTCTCGCATTCGACACGATCTATGCAGAAGGCCAGCGGCGGTATGTGGAATCGCTCTCATCCTATGCCCGGCAATTTTTAGGCCTCATGGAAAAACCGGATATGGATGCCATTGAAGGATTGTCCCCAGCCATTTCCATTGAACAAAAAGGCACTGCGCGAAATCCAAGATCCACAGTTGGAACAGTAACAGAGATTCATGATTACCTGCGCTTGCTTTATGCTCATATCGGGAAGCCCCATTGTTGGAAATGCGGAAAACCGATACAAAAACAGACAGTCCAACAAATCGTGGATACGGTGAGAAAATTCAAATCAGGAACTAAAATGCACATCTTGGCGCCCCTCATCCGCGGACGTAAAGGTGAGCATAAAGGCGTCATTGATGAGATCCGGAAAGAAGGTTTCCTGCGTGTTCGGGTAGATGGGGAAGTGATGACCGTGGATGACAAGATCATCCTGAATAAGAATAAAAAACACACCATCGAAGTGGTAGTGGACCGGCTTATCATGAAAGATAGCATAAATGAACGTTTGACCGAATCCATTGAACTGGCATTGAAGATCGGCAGCGGCCTTATTGTGGTGAATGAACTGCCAAACAAGGAGCATTTATTTTCTGAACATTTCGCCTGCCCGGATTGTGAGGTCTCCATGGAAGAAATGGTGCCGCGGATGTTTTCATTTAATTCGCCTTATGGCGCCTGCCCCAAATGTGATGGATTGGGATCTCATATGGAAGTGGATCCAAATCTCATTGTACCGGATAAATCCAAAAGCCTCATTCAAGGTGCCATAGCACCGTTGGGAGAACAGCCCCGCGGGAACTGGTACGGAAGCATTTTAAAAAGTCTCTCCCGCCATTTTAATTTCAATTTTACAACGCCATGGATTAGGATGGATCCGAATGTGCGGCAGGTGCTTCTTTATGGAACCGGTGATCAGAAATTCAAAATGCAATACAGTTCCCAGCGATGGAGCGGAACCTATACCGGCGGCTGGGAAGGTGCGATTCCTAATTTGATGCGCCGATACACCCAGACCAAATCATCAGGCATTCGGGAATGGATCGAGCAATTTATGAGTATGCGTCCCTGTTCTGATTGCGGGGGTGCAAGACTCAGGAAAGAAACACTTGGCGTCATCATTAACAAAAAAAATATCGGTCATGTGTCTTCCATGTCCATCCAGGATTTAAGTGACTTTTTTCAAAAAGTGGATCTAACCAAAATGGAACATGATATCGCAGATCAGATCCTGAAAGAGATTCGCCAGCGATTGAGTTTTTTGGTGAATGTGGGTTTGAGTTATCTCACGCTGGATCGCTCCGCCACCACTTTATCCGGCGGAGAAGCACAACGAATTCGACTCGCAACACAAATCGGCTCTCAATTGATGGGCGTCCTTTATATTTTGGACGAGCCATCCATCGGTCTCCATCCACGGGATAATAATCGTCTCCTGGATACGCTGAAATCACTTCGGGATATTGGGAATTCCATTTTGGTTGTAGAGCACGACAAGGAAACAATTGAAGCGGCGGATTATGTCATCGATTTGGGTCCCGGCGCCGGAAAGTATGGTGGAAAAATCATCTTTGCGGGTACGCCAGAACAATTGTTGCAATCAAAAAAGTCTCTTACAGGAAAATATCTTTCCGGAAAAAAGAAGATTCGGATTCCCAAGATTCGACGAAATGGAGCCACAAATCAATTATCCCTGAAAGGTGCAACCGGCAACAATCTGAAAGCCATTGATGTGGATTTCCCCCTGGGAAGGTTTATCGCAGTCACCGGCGTGTCCGGCAGTGGAAAAAGTTCCCTGGTGAATGAGACCCTATTCCCTGCATTAACGAAAGAATTGACCAAAGCGCGCGCCTATCCGCTGGGCTATGATTCCATTGCCGGTGCAAAGTTTCTGGACAAGGTGGTGGACATCGACCAAAAGCCCATCGGTCGCACACCGAGATCCAATCCGGCCACCTACACCGGTGTTTTTACACACATACGGGATCTGTTTGCCAAACTTCCGGAATCCAGAATTCGGGGCTATAAACCGGGCCGCTTTTCGTTTAACGTGAAAGGTGGTCGCTGTGAATCCTGCAAAGGAGACGGCATTATTAAGATTGAAATGAATTTTCTCCCGGATGTGTATGTAACCTGTGAAGTATGCTATGGCAAACGGTACAACCGGGAAACATTGGAAGTGAAATATCGCGGAAAATCCATCGCCGAAGTGTTGGATATGCCTGTGTCGGAAGCGTTGGCGTTTTTCAAAAATATTCCATCCATCCAAAAAAAACTCCATACACTGAATGATGTGGGGCTGGGTTATATCCACTTGGGACAGCAAGCCACAACACTTTCTGGTGGGGAAGCCCAGCGAGTAAAACTGGCCACCGAACTCTCCAAAGTATCCGCTGCAAAAACACTCTACATTTTAGACGAGCCCACCACGGGACTCCATTTCGAGGATATCCGGATGCTCCTGCATGTACTCCAGCGCTTGGTGGACCGGGGAAATACGGTCTTGGTCATCGAACATAATCTGGATGTGATCAAGACCGCTGACTGGATCATTGATCTGGGACCGGAAGGCGGCGATGGCGGCGGAACTGTCTTGGCTACTGGAACTCCGGAAGAGATTGCTGCGGTTAAAACATCTTATACGGGATCATTTTTAAGAAATATTTTAGGCAAAAAGGAAATCGCCGCATGAAAACACCGGCAGAATTGAAACAATATTTTAAACATTGGGAAATGACCAAGGATCTCATCGACCAATGCATCGACATCATGCTGAATCTTCGCCAAAGCGGACATCCCGGTGGCTCCCGTTCCAAAGTTCACGCTATGGTGGTCACCCTTTTATCCGGCGCCATGCGCTGGGACATTCGGGAAGTTGGAAAACGATTTGGCGACCGCTTTGTTCTCGTAGCCGGCCATTGTAATCCTGTGGTTTATGCAACGCTTGCGGTGATGAATGAAGCGTTGCGAATCAAATATCGCCAGACCGGTGATTCAAAATACCAGAATTTTAAGGGCGCTTATTTTCAATTAGTTTGGGAAGACTTGCTAACCCTGCGGCAAAGTGGCGGACTTCCGGGGCACGCAGAAATGGAAGGAAAAACATTATTCTTTAAGGCCAATACAGGCCCCAGCGGACACGGCTCTCCTTATGCCGCCGGCGAAGCACTTGCGCTTAAATATGCAGGGACACCCGATGTGAAAGTTTTTGCTTTTGAAGGTGAAGGCGGATTTACGACAGGCGCTAGCCATGAAACTATTAACTCTGCCTGGGGACTCGGTTTGGGGAACCTGGTTTATTTCATGGATTGGAACGATTTCGGCATCGATAATCGTCCTTTCAGTTCCATTATATATGGCGGACCGGAAGATTGGTTCGGCTCCCACGGCTGGCATGTGGAAGGTGCGGAAGACGGGGAGAATTGGGGACAGGTTACGGGAGCCTATTATAAACTGCTGGTAAAAAATGCGGACCCAAATGTACCAAAAATGATTTACAGCAAAACACGGAAAGGCCGTGGCTACCACGTGTATGATAACAAAAGCCACGGTGCAGCCCATAAGCGGAATTCTGAACTCTTTTGGAGAACCAAGGAAGACTTCACCACCATTTATAATATCGAATTTGACAGATTTGGCGAAGCTGCCGCTGATACATGGGACGGGCAAGTTGACCAGGCCACATCCATGTTCAAGACCGTTTTTTCTGTCATGGAAAATAACAAGGAATATGTGGATTATCTGGCGGATACATTGGTTGAATTGGGCGCATCAGTTCCCGAACAAAATGAGAATTGCAAGGTCACCGTCAAAAATCCAGCCCATGATCCTGATCTTTTCAATGTAAATAAACTCCCGGATGATATTTTTGTAGCACCAGGCGAAAAAGCACCGAACAGAGTTGGCTTTTCAAAATACGCCAGTTATATTAATACGATTTCGCAGCAAAAATATGGTCGCCCCCTCGTTTTGGCTATGAGCGCTGATCTCGCCGATTCCACCAATCTTTCCGGATTTGCTAAAGGATACAATGGTGCAGAGGACAAAGGGCTCTACGATAAATTTTCCAATCCGGACAGTCCACTTTTTCCACAGGGCATTACTGAATTCACAAATGCGGGCATGATGGCCGGCGCCGCCACAGTGAATTTCAACGAAAATACTTACGAAGAATTCAACGGTTTTTATGGCGCCGTGAGCACTTATGGTTCTTTCAGTTATTTGAAGTACGGACTCATGCGCCTGTTCAGCCAGATCGCCCAGGATTCTGAACTGAAAGTGGGAAAAGTAATCTGGGTAGCGGGACACTCGGGCCCAGAAACAGCAGAAGACAGCCGCACCCATTTTGGCATTTATTCGCCTGGCGTAACACAACTTATGCCTGATGGACATATCATCAATCTCCATCCCTGGGAGCATAACGAAGTGGCGCCGTGTTTGGCAGCTGCCCTGAGCACCGATGTTGCCTTGATTGCATTGCATCTTACACGGCCGGCGATTACAATTCCAGATCGGGAAGCATTGGGCATGGCTTCTCATTTTTATGCAGCCAAAGGCGCTTATGTGATGAAGGATTATGATCCGAATAAAAAGAAAGAAGGCTTGGTCATTATTCGGGGAACCAGTTCGACCAATTCGCTAATTCAGATCCTGCCGAGATTAAAAGAAGAAGGTCCCAATGTGAAGATCGTTGCCTCTATCAGTTGGGAACTTTTTAAACTACAATCCGCAGAATACCGTGATTTCATTATTTCTGAACAGGAATGGCACGATGCCATGATCATCACCAACGGCGCGCGACGACTCATGCATAAGTGGATCGCCAATCGCGTGGTGGAAGAATACTCCATGTCACCAGATCATGACAACCGCTGGCGCACCGGCGGCAGCCTAGACCAGATCGTGGCAGAATCCAAATTGGATCCGGACAGTCTGTGGGACGGCATTACCAAATTCACCCAAGATCGTGATGTGCGATTGAATCGGCTTCGTAATGCGATTCCGAAATAAATATTATTAAATATTATCCTTTCTTCATGATAACGATTCTGGCTACATATCTATCAATTAGTTTCAAGTCAATATGGAGTTGGTTTTAATGAAAAATCCAATCCTCTCATTTTTAGCCACAATTTTATTTACAACATTCTCTTATGGGACAACCATCCACGTCCCGGAAGATTTTTCCACCATCCAGGAAGGACTCAACACTGCCAACGAAGGTGACACTGTTCTTGTTGCTTCTGGAACCTACGGCGAGAATATTGAATGGCCGAATATCAACGGCATTAACCTTATTGGTGAAAATCAAGAAAACACGATTATTGACGGGGGCGGTTTTGGAACCGTAATCCGGTTTTCCGGTGCTGGTAATATTGATAATACTACGAGAATTGAAAGATTCACCATAACCAATGGGTATGGTTCCGGCTTAGATGGTGCAGGAATAGAATTGTCATTCGCAGCTGACCCAAGACTCTCCAATCTTTCAATCATAGATAACTATGGGGAAGGGATTTATTGCAGTGAATCAAGCCCTCAAATTATTAATACAACAATAACAGCAAATTCTGAAAACGGAATCAGGTGTATTGGCTGGGGAGCAAGCCCAGATTTAATCGAAGTTGCCATTGTAGAAAATGCCAGCAGTGTTTATTTTGCGGAACTCATTTCCGGGAAGAATCGGCAAATCCAGAAAATGATCTTGTTAAAATAAGTGCATCAAACATCCTTGTTTGATGCAAAGAATCCACAATCAGTATGATTGTGGCACTTTCATCACCCTTCTTTGACCCCCTTAATCTCACCTTTTATAAAGGGAGAACAAAATCTCTAGCACTTTTTTTTCTCTCCGTCTTTACGACGGCACTTTGAGATTGTATCTTTCAAGTCGGAATAGAACCGATTAACGTTCAATATAAATAATGACAGAGATCCATATTACAGACCCAACACCGTTCGATGATGATAGTGTGGTTGAAAAATCTCTTCGTCCTTCCCAATTCGATGAATTTATTGGTCAGAAAGAATTGGTCGATAATTTGAAACTTTACATCGAGGCATCCAATACTCGCGGGGATGCCCTGGACCACGTTCTTCTTTTCGGTCCACCGGGATTGGGAAAAACCACTCTCGCCAATATTGTTTCCAAAGAACTGAAATCCAATATTAAACAGGCTTCGGGCCCTGTGGTGGAACGGGCGGGTGATTTGGCGGGAATAATCACAAATTTGGGTCACCGGGATGTGTTCTTCATTGATGAGATTCACCGCCTCAATGCAGTCGTAGAAGAATATTTGTATTCAGCTATGGAAGATTTCTCCATCGATATTATGATCGATAAAGGTCCCAGCGCCCGCAGTGTGCAACTCACCATTGAACCCTTTACTCTTATCGGTGCCACCACTCGATTGGGCAATCTCACATCGCCTTTACGCGACAGATTCGGCGTGGTGCTTCGCGTGGATTATTACGAGGCGGAAGACTTGTTTCACATCATTAATCGGTCTGCAGAAATATTGGAGGTGGATATTGATGATGAAGGTGCCATGGAATTGGCTCGCCGTGCTCGTGGAACTCCCCGGATTGCTAATCGTATCTTGAGACGATCCCGGGATTTTGCACAGGTGAAAGCCTCCGGGAAGATTGACATCGATGTGGCCAAGGCATCCCTGGAAAAATTGGGCATCGATGATATTGGATTGGATGATATGGACCGGAAGATACTGGAAGTGATAATTGACAAATTCAATGGCGGTCCTGTGGGTGTAAAATCATTGTCTGTTGCTATTGGAGAAGATCCTATTACGATAGAAGACGTGTATGAACCGTTTTTGATCAAGGAAGGATTTTTACACCGGACATCAAGAGGCCGCATGGCACAGGAAGCGGCTTATAAATTATTGAACAAAGAATTGATAAAAGACCAAACGAGGCTATTTGAATGATCGATAAAAAGAAAAAATATAAATTGGGTGATTTTAATTATCGCCTTCCGAAAAAATTTATCGCTCAGTACCCGGAGATCCGAAGGGATTTCGCCAAGTTAATGGTCGTGCACCGCGACACGGGAAAGATCGAGCATAGGAAATTTCTGAATATTACAGATTACATGCGGAAAAATGATCTGCTGGTGCTCAATAATACAAAGGTATTTCCGGCACGTCTTTTTGCCACGAAAGACCGGACTGCAGCTAAAGTGGAAGTCTTTTTACTTCGTGAATTAGCGAATGATCTATGGGAAGTGATGGTAAAACCTGCACGGAAAGTACGCATCGGGAATAAACTCAAGTTTACCCCAAGACTCATGTGTGATGTGATCGATAACACCGTCTCCGGTGGTCGCGTGGTTCACTTTGAATACGAAGGCGATAATCTCCACAAAATAATCAACAGAATTGGCATATCTCCACTGCCACCCTACATTGATCGTGACGCTGATGCCAAGGATAAAAAACGGTACCAAACAGTTTATGCATCTGAACGGGGCGCTGTGGCTGCGCCGACCGCTGGGCTTCATTTTACAAATAGCCTTATAAAAAAAGTGCAGGACAAAGGTGTAAAGATCGAAACAGTCACCCTCCATATTGGACTTGGCACATTTCGTCCAGTCCAGGTGGAAGACCTGAATCGTCACCAGATGGATTCGGAATATTTCGAAGTGTCCCCAAAAACATCCATGGCGATCAATCAAGCCAGAAAACGACACCGCAGGATCATTGCGGTGGGAACGTCCACCGTTCGCGCATTGGAAACAATTGCCATCTCCGGGTTCCAGGTAACGCCAAAACGAGGTTGGACAGATAAATTCATTTATCCGCCTTACGAATTCAAAATGGTGGATAAAATGATTACCAATTTCCACACCCCGCAATCAACACTATTCATGATGGTGAGCGCATTTGCAGGTCGGAAACTCATTAAGAAAGTGTATAATGTAGCAAAGAAAAACGATTACCGCTTTTTGAGTTATGGCGATGCCATGATCATCATTTGATATGGCTAAGATTTAATGGGTACAGTATAAAAGTGTGGGAAAAGCAATGACTGATTATTTCATCCACCGCTCACCAAAAACTACCAAGTCATTCAGAGGGATTTACCCTGCCCGACTATGTCGTTCAGGCGGGGACGATGAATCTATTCTTGTCACTGAAAGAATGATTTGGATTAAATCACAGAAGGTTTTTATCAGCCATAGCGAAGCGCAGGTATGGCTTTTTCTCCGCCAGCCGACGTATCGTCTAAATGACTGATTGTTATCTTGTCCAACAAACGATATAAGTGGAATTATTTTTTGCAGTCATTATTAGAACTCAACCTTTAACCTTAATATGAAAGTGTCGGCAATCATCCCCGCGGCCGGTTCCGGTGAACGGTTTGGCGAAGAAAAACAATTCAAATTACTGGCTGGCCGTCCACTGCTCTTTCATACATTGAAGCCATTTCTGCAATCAGATGCTATTGATGAAGTGATCATTGTTGTGCCCAGGAATGATGTGGCAGCCATTCATCGGGATGCCGTGTCTATGTCGGCCGGAAAATCGGTGAAAGTTGTGACTGGCGGTGCTCGCCGGCAAGACTCCGTGAAAAATGGAGTGGATGCTTCTGATCCGGATTCAACATTGATATGCATCCACGATGCTGTACGGCCGTTCGTTACGAAAGACCTGATCCAAAATTCAATTTCTGCCTGTGAAAATGCAGAGGGTGCTGTAGTGGCATTGCCTAGCAAGGATACGGTGAAATATGTAGAGGATGGTCTGGTAAAAGAAACCATAGATCGTGAAAAAATATGGCTGGCGCAAACACCCCAAACCTTTCATAAAGAAAAATTAATTCAGGCATTGGACAGTGCCTATTCAGAAAATTTGATAGGAACCGATGAGTCCACTCTTATGGAAGCCATGGGATTTTCTGTTACCTTGGTGAAAGGAAATGAGACTAATTTTAAAATCACAACAATGGATGATTGGGAACGAGCAGAAGCCGTTGCCTTTCGACGGAATCGACAGGCTCACCAAAGACAGGCTCAGGGAACGATCAAGGAATAATACATGATCAGAACAGGCATAGGCTATGATTTCCACCCATTGGCTGCAGGTGAAACCCTTATCATCGGCGGTGTGGAGATACCCTCATCTTTTGGCTCGGTGGGACATTCCGATGGCGATGCGCTGATCCATGCTGTTGTGGATGCACTCCTCGGTGCTGCTGCATTGGGTGACATTGGCCAATTCTTCCCCAGCAATGACGATACCTGGAAAGGCGCACCCAGCAGTCATTTTTTAGCAGACGCTGTAAAACGAATACGAGAATCAGGATTCGAGATCAACAATGTGGATGCCACCATCATTCTCCAAACACCAAAGCTGACGGACCATATTCAACAAATGAGATATAATCTTGCCTATTCCATGCAGATCGATGAATCCCAGGTTTCTGTAAAAGCAACCACCACAGATAACCTCGGGTTTGTGGGCGATGGCTCCGGGTGGGCCGTGCAGGCGATTGCCACAGTTTGCAATAAGAATGATGCCTGTTGTCCTTAAATCCTTCGCCAAGGTCAATATAGGTCTCCAAATAAAAGAACAACGACCCGATGGCTACCACAACATTCATACCCTCTTCCAGGAATTGGATTTTCACGATACAATCACATTAGAAAAAATAGATTCTAGGTGTGAATTTTTGTCCAATGTGGATTGGCTAAAGAATGATAAATCTAATCTTTGTGTAAAAGCGTGGCAAAAAATGATAGATTCCTTTGATGTTGGTGGTGTTTCTATACAATTAGAAAAAAGAATCCCTGCCGGAGGTGGATTAGGTGGTGGCTCATCCAATGCGGCCACAGTGCTGAAAGGGCTTCGCCAACTTTATGAATTAAATATACCAGATGCCGAATTAGAATCCATGGGGGTTGAATTGGGCGCCGATGTCCCCTTCTTTATTAAAGGTGGCACACAAGTGGGCGATGGGATTGGCGAAATCCTGAATCCGGTTAAAAATGTGTTCACAGGTTGCTTTTTATTAGTCGTGCCGAATCTACATATTAATACATCCTGGGCATATGAGGAGAGTAAAAAATTTTTGGAAGGTCCCCGTAAGATGGTTAATTTTACCGGCTATATACAAAGGGAAAATATTCCTTTTGAGCTTTTTGAGAATGATTTTGAAGCAATCGTTGTTCCAGCATATCCAGAGATTGGACAAATAAAGGATTCGCTCCGGGCTAATGGTGCCCGGTTTGCCAGTTTGTCGGGCTCCGGCTCGACTGTGTTTGGGATTTTTGACGATGAAGCTGACGCCACATCAGCCGAGTCACATTTTTCCTCTCGATATAACACATTTATTACCTTTCCAACTCTCTAATTTGTAACAACACCCAATTTTATTGGGGCGTAGTATAATGGCAGTACACCTGGTTTTGGTCCAGGCAGTTGGGGTTCGAATCCCTGCGCCCCAGCTCCATTTCATTCAGAGAAATCACAATGCAAAATAAACTAAAAATATTCAGTGGCCGCAGTAATCCTGCCCTGGCTCAAAAGATTGTACAATCGCTTGGACACGAATTGGGCGAAATATCTATTCGCACTTTTTCCGATGGCGAACTGTGGATAAAATTCGAAGAAAATATTCGCGGGCATGATGTATTTCTGATCCAGTCTACCAACGGACCGTCTGAAAACATCGTTGAATTAGCTCTCATGGTGGATGCAGCAGTTCGAGCTTCAGCAGATCGCGTAACCGTAGTAATACCCTATTTTGGGTATGGGCGTCAAGACCGCAAAGACCAGCCCCGGGTTCCTATCTCATCCCGTGTGATGATCGATATTTTTACTGTTATGGGTTCAGACCGGATCATTACGATGGATCTTCATTCAACACAGATCCAGGGTTTTGCCAAGATTCCATTTGATCATTTATACAGCAGAATGGTGTTATTGGATGCTATCAAGGATGAAGGCTTGGATCCGGAAAATTCTGTTGTGCTGGCACCCGATGTGGGCTCTGCAAAAATGAGTCAGGCTTATGCCAAGCGGTTGAGTATGCATTTTGCATTGATCGATAAACGGCGTTATGTACCGAACAAGGCCGAAGTAAACCATCTCATTGGTGATCTGAAAGATATGGATGTGTTGATCATTGATGATATGATTGATACAGCAGGAACTACTGTAAATGCGGCCCAGGCAGCCTTGAAGCAAGGTGCAAAATCTGTAATAGCAGTTGCGACTCATGGTGTATTATCCGGTCCAGCTATTCAAAGATTAAATGAATCAAATATCAGAAAAATTATTGTGACGGATACGATTGATATTCCAAAAGAAAAACAAATCGATAAAATGGAAATCGTATCTGTAGGAAATATTTTTGGCGAAGCTGTGAACCGGATTCACAATAGCGAATCGGTCAGTGCTTTGTTCGAATTTTAATAAGGAGACAAGACGATGGCATCATCGTATTACAAATTAGATATTGTAGACAGGACCCAAATCCGAACGAAAGGATCAAAAGCACTTCGTCGGAATGGCCTTATCCCCGGTAATCTCTATTATGCCGGTGAAACGAATGTAAATATTTCAGTGGACAAGCTTGTCCTGTATCATGCTTTACAATCTGGCCAGCATATTTTTGAAATTGAATTGGAAGGCAATACACAGTTTACCATGATCAAAGAATTGCAATATCATCCCGTCACGGATGAAGTGATTCATATCGATCTCATGCGTGTGCGCCGATCCAAAAAGATGACCATCTTTGTACCATTGGTATTGGTAGGTGAATCGGTTGGTACAAAGGAAGGTGGTGTATTATCACAATCCATGAATCAGATCGAGATTAGTTGTTTTCCGACTGATGTTCCAGAGCAGATTGAATTGAACATTGACGATCTTGAAATGAATTCTGCAAAAAGTGTTGCAGACATCATCATCGATAATGAAGACATTGAGATCTTGTCTGCAGAAGATCTAAATGTAGTATCCGTTCATCCGCCCGCTGCTGAAGAAGAGCCTGAAGTTGAAGAACTCGAAGTTGAAGAAGCCGAAGACGGTGTTGAAGGTGAAGAAGGTGCTGAAGGTAAACCATCTGATGAAGAAAGTGGTTCTGAACGATCAGGAGACGATTCGAAAGAATCATGATCGCCTTTATTGGTCTGGGCAATCCCGGTGATAAATATGCAAACACAAAACACAATGCCGGATTTTGGGTGGTGGACGAATTGGCCCGCCGACAAAGACTGTTATTCAAACCCGGAAAGGGTCCTTATGTGTTTGCGCAACATCAACGATGGGAAGTCTTGTTGATAAAGCCCACAACCGGTATGAATCGGAGCGGAAACGCTGTGAAAGATGTAGCAAATCGCTGGAATCTGGTGCCTTCCGATATTCACGTGGTTGTGGATGACGTGGATCTATCTCTCGGGTCGATCCGGATCCGTCCGAAAGGAGGTGATGGATGTCACCGCGGGATGGAAAATATCATTTATCAACTTCAGTCAGATCAATTTCCCAGAGTCCGTTTAGGGATCGGTACAGATGAAAATATGCGACCTGCAGAAGAATATGTGCTGCAACCTTTCAGAGCGGATGACAAATCGGAAGCAGAAGCCATGGTCAAGCGTGGTGCAGATGCTTTATCAAATATTTTAGTACGTGGATTAAACCACACCATGAATCATTTTAATTCTTAATTGAGGAGACATTGAACCCATGAGTTCTAATTTAATGTTTGTGATCGGTGCCGGCGTTTTGGCCATGATCTATTCATTCTGGAAAACAAGATGGATCGAAGCACAGGATGAAGGAACAGATCGCATGAAATCCATTGGCAAAAGTATTGCTGATGGTGCTATGGCTTTCCTAAAAGCAGAATATCGTGTTCTAGCCATTTTTGTCTTGGTTGTTGCAATCCTGCTTGGATTTGTAAATGATGGCAGAGCTGATTCCAGTTCCCTGATAGCACTTTCATTTATTGTGGGTGCTGTAGCATCCGGACTGGCCGGTTTTCTCGGCATGAAAGTGGCGACCAAAGCCAACACCCGTACAACCAACGCTGCCCGGACAAGTTTAGCCACAGCACTGAATGTTGCCTTCAGTGGCGGATCCGTAATGGGATTAAGTGTGGTTGGCCTTGGTGTCCTTGGGCTTGGCGGTTTATTCATGTTCTATACAGATCTGTATGGCACAGATGCCGCCTCTATGATAATTGTTTTAAACATTATTTCAGGATTTTCTTTGGGTGCATCCTCCATTGCATTGTTTGCCCGTGTTGGGGGTGGTATTTATACCAAAGCCGCCGACATTGGTGCTGATCTTGTGGGTAAAGTGGAAGCTGGAATTCCGGAAGACCATCCCTTGAATCCCGCCACCATCGCTGATAATGTGGGTGATAACGTGGGTGACGTTGCCGGCATGGGCGCGGACCTGTTTGAATCTTATGTGGGCTCCATTGTGGGTTCTATGGTTTTGGGTGCCAGTATTCTGGCTCTTGGAAAATTTGATATTAATTTTGTTATACTGCCTTTATTTATTGCTGCGGCTGGCATCGTTGTTTCCATTATTGGAACTTTTATGGTTTCCGTGAAAGAAGGCGGCGATCCACAAAAAGCATTGAACATGGGTGAGTTCGGCAGTTCGGCCATTATGGTTGCAGCAATTTACTTTTTGATCCAGGATTTTTTACCGGCGACCTTTATGCAAGGTGATGTCGAATTCACCAGTATGGGTGTATTCTATGCAACAGTGATCGGATTGGCAGCCGGTCTCGGTATCGGAATGATCACTGAACATTATACCGGCACAGGGACTTCACCGGTTAGATCTATCACAGAGCAATCCATGACAGGTCCGGCCACAAACATTATCGCTGGACTTGGCGTTGGCATGCAATCCACAGCAATTCCGATCCTGATTATTGCATCGGCCATCATAGGTGCCTTTCACTTCGCAGGACTGTATGGTATTGCCATGGCTGCTTTGGGGATGCTGGCAAATACGGGAATCCAACTGGCTGTTGATGCTTATGGTCCCATCTCCGATAACGCAGGCGGCATTGCAGAAATGGCTGAACTCCCTGCGGAAGTTCGGGAACGGACTGATAAACTGGATGCGGTCGGAAACACAACTGCCGCCATCGGAAAAGGATTTGCCATCGGTTCTGCCGCATTAACTGCATTAGCATTATTTGCGGCGTTTAGAACAACAGTATTTAATGTCCGTTATAAAGAACTCATTGAATCGGGTATGGAATCTGTTGCAGCAAAATCACAAGCGGTCGTCTCTATAGATATTTCGAATGCCTGGGTGATGGCCGGTTTATTTGTGGGTGGCATGTTACCCTTCCTGTTCTCTTCCATGGCCATGGGTGCTGTGGGTCGGGCGGCTATGGCCATGATCGAAGAAGTTCGTCGCCAGTTTAGAGATATCCCAGAATTAAGAGCGGCGCTTGAAGTGCTGGGGAAAGGTGATGCTTCCACATGGTCAGAGGAGGATAAAACTGCATATGAGTTGGGTTTAACTAAAGCAGATCATGATCGTTGTATAGAAATCTCTACCCAGTCAGCCATTAAAGAAATGGTTCTCCCTGGAATTTTAGCAATTTCTTCTCCCGTTATTGTGGGATTTATTTTTGGACCAGAAACATTAGGTGGTTTGCTTGCCGGCGTTACTGTTTGTGGTGTACTCATGGCAATTTTTCAGTCCAATGCTGGTGGCGCATGGGATAATGCTAAGAAAATGATCGAAGAAGGTGTGGAAATCAATGGAGAGTCCTTGAGAAAGGGTTCTGAAGCACACAAAGCAGCCGTTGTGGGTGATACTGTAGGTGATCCTTTCAAGGATACATCCGGTCCATCACTAAATATTTTAATCAAACTGATGTCCGTGGTTTCACTGGTCATCGCGCCGCTGATTGCGTAAAAAATAAGGAGGCATTATGCGGTATTATGAAACACTCTATATTGTAAATCCGAATCTGGAAAATGAAGCTCTGGATACCACCATGGGCG
>ENA-ORDI01000152-ORDI01000152.1-marine-metagenome-genome-assembly--contig:-NODE-152-length-48123-cov-4.144611_pt1 | contig 48123 bp, 42 predicted proteins | sample MGYA00248628_ERZ508525 | MGnify/ENA primary metagenome ERZ508525 (study PRJEB26195, sample SAMN05422138) | marine metagenome | isolation source: East of Porto Seguro, South Atlantic Ocean | place... | reverse complement strand
AGGAACTTCGCCATTTATGACGACCCCGACCAATTGGACGTCATCAAGCGGAGCATGCGCGAAACTGACGTTGACCCGAAACGGTTCTCTCCCCGGGCCGTTCAGTCCAGCATTTCCAAGGCCAAGAGCAGCCTCCTGAGCGCGGAGGGTTTCGGAATGCGAACCGCCAGCTACTTTGATGAGGTGGTCGGTCGGGTTTACGAGCGATACGAATTGCTGATGGCGCAGTCGGGCGCAGTAGATTTCGACGATCTGCTGTTGAAAATGCACCGGATGTTGGAACAACATCCCGATATCGCGGCCCGGTATCAGGACCGTTACGTCCACTTCATGATCGACGAATTTCAAGACACCAACGTTGTCCAGTACGCCATTGCCCGAAAGCTGACCGAAACGCATCGCAACCTGTGCGTTGTCGGAGACCCGGATCAGTCAATATATTCCTGGCGAAACGCGGATATCAGGAATATCCTGAGTTTTCAAGACGATTTCCCTGACGCAAAGGTGATAACTCTGGAGCAGAATTACCGTTCGACCCAAACGATTCTGGACGCGGCTGACAAGCTGATTTCAGCTAACTCTCAGCGTATCGAGCGCGAGCTATTCACAGACAATGGCGACGGAGCGCCAATCGTCGTCTCTGAAGGGTATGACGAGGCCGAAGAGGCCCAGATGGTTCTGAAGGAAGTCGGCGCGCTGACCAAGAACGGCTCAAATGGGCACAAACTGGGCGACATCGCGGTCATGTATCGAGTTAACGCCCAATCCAGAGCGTTGGAGGAGGAGTGTCTTAGGTACGGTGTTCCGTACCAACTGATCGGCGGGCAGAAATTCTATCAGCGTCAGGAGGTCAAAGACGTCGCCGCTTACCTCCGGTTGGTGTCGAACACCAATGACGACGTTAGCCTGAATCGGATTATCAACCTGCCAACCCGAGGAATCGGCCGGCGGACGCTGGATGAACTTGCGAGGTTTGCGCGAGATTCAAGCATTTCTCAGTTCGATGCGATCGGTAACATATTGCCCACGGATGACCAGTTGGCGCCGATTGCGGCGAACCCTTTCACGCCCAGAGCCACCCGCGCTCTGACGGATTTCCAGAAGATGATTAACGGCCTGAGGGCTGATTTGGAAGGCCTGAATCTGATCGAGTTAATTGAGCAGATTTTGGAACGCACTGGCTATCAGAAGTATCTGACGGATTCTGCGGAACGCGGCGAAGAGCGAATTGAAAACATTAATGAGTTCAAGACGGCGGCCCGTGATTACATCCACATGCCAGTGCAGGATGGCCTGACCGCGTTTATGGAGAGCGTAAGCCTTGTCAGCGACATAGACAAAATGGAGGATAGGACGGAGGCGATCACGCTTATTACTCTCCATCAGGCCAAGGGGCTTGAGTATCCAGTGGTGTTCATCGTGGGCATGGAGGAGGGACTTCTGCCTCACATGCGCTCAATGGACGACCCGACCGCTGTGGAGGAAGAGCGCCGGTTGGCCTACGTTGGTGTCACCAGAGCCAAAGAGCGGCTGTACCTGATGAGAGCGTTCCGTCGAGGGTTCCGAGGCGGCACGGGTCCGGCTCTGCCGTCTCGTTTTCTGTTGGACATACCTGAGAATCTCATCAAGCGCGTTGACAAGAACGACTCGAAACCGAACACGATCGAGCGTCGGAGCAGGGGCGGGCCTCTTGGGACTCGACAAGCGGCGGAGGGAACAGGACACCGGCAGGGCTTCCAGTTCAGCAGCACCACACGGGCGGGTTCCAGGGCGCGGCCTGAGATGCCCAAACCCAAATCCGGAATTGGTTCCAATTCTGGAGGCAAGATCAAACTCGTCCCGTCAAGACGGCCAACCCCGCCTCGTCCTCGTCCGGCGCGCCGCGCGGCAAATCGGAACGCGACTACCATATTGAAGACGGGCGACAAAGTCTCGCATGGGACTTTCGGCGAAGGCATCGTGATGAGCAGCAAACAGGCAGGGGATGACTTCGAGGTGACGGTGGCCTTCAAAGAAGGTCACGGCGTCAAGCGTCTGCTGATGAGCTTCGCAAAGCTGACGAAGGTTGAGTGACGTTCGGTTTAACCGACGATCAGAGTAATCATCAAGGTCGCCAGCCCCAGGTATATCAAGAACCCGATTACGTCGGTTGCGGTGGTGACGGCGACGGCTGACGCCAACCCAGGGTCGATCTTTAGCGCGCGGAGTCCCAGTGGAACCAGCACGCCGCTGACGCCGGCGACCATCATGTTTGCCGTCATAGCCAACCCCACAACCAGAGCGAGCCAGGGGTTGCCCTTCCAGGCGAAGGCGATTCCTGCCACCAACAGCCCGACGACGATTCCGTGAATGAGACCTAATCCGGCCTCCTTAAGCAGCAGGCGTTTCGCGTTGCCTGTGGCCAACTCTCCCAAAGCGATGGATCGGACAATGAGCGTGAGCGTCTGAGTTCCTGCGATTCCTCCCTGGCCGGCGATCACAGGCAAGAATGCAGCGAGCGCCACGGCCTGGATCATCGTCGACTGGTACAGGGTGATTACCAGTCCTGCGGCGATTGCTGTCGCCAGGTTCACGCACAGCCACGGAAGCCTGCTCCTCACTGATCGCCAGAATGGGCCAAGCGCTCGCTCGCCCTGATCGACGCCGATCATTCGGAACATATCCTCGGTGGCCTGGTGCTCGAAAACATCGATGATGTCGTCTATCACCACCATGTCGACGATTCGGTTGGCGTCGTCGACAACGGGCAACCGGTGTATGTCGTGCCGCTTCATGATGCGGGCGACTTCCTTCTGGTCGGTCCCTGTTGCTACGGATATCACGTCTCTGTTCATGATTAGCGATACGTCATGGAATGGCCGGGCCAGGACGAGTTGGGACAGGCTTGCGGTTCCGGTCACCACGCCGTCATTGTCGACGAGAAAAACCTGGGAGATGTTGGCAGCCCCATATTCTTCTGCCCACGTTCGGATGAAGGACATCGCCTGAGAAACAGTAACCGTTTCATGGATAGCGATGAACTCGGGAGTCATCAAACCGACGGCGCCATCGTCCTCGTACGCCATCAGCGGAGCAACTTCGGCGGCGGCTTCCATGCTCTCCAAAGCGGAGTCTGCCACGTCTTGCGGCAACGCGCGCAAAACGTCGGCAGCCACATGAGGGCTGATCACGTCCAGCAGGTCTGCCAGCATACCGTTAGGCATAGCCAGCCTCACGTCGCTGGCGTCCAGCCCTTCGGTGGCCTCTGCCAGGGCTTCAAGGCTAATGCGGTCGATCAAGGCAGCGAGGTGCTAGACGGATAGAATAGACAGGATGTCGGCCTGGTCTCGCGGCAGAAGCCTGGAGAAGCGGATGGCGGGCTCATCGTAAAGGCCTTCCTCCATGAGCATATTGATGACCCCGGATAGCTGAGCCGAATTTGGCCTCTCCAGCGGAGTTGGCTTGGGCTGGTCCTGGGAGGGTGGGTCATCCATCGGCGCGTCCGCCGTGGCGACAGGCATCCGTGGGCCATTAGATCATGGCCGAGTTGGGGCAGTTGATATTCGGTCGAAGGCAATTTGACACCTGCGCGAAGGCTGTACTACCGTGCCAATTCAAAGGGCAACTAAGAGTTTACACGCGCCTGATGTATTGTTTCTTTCTAAGTTTAGTCTTATTTTCGACCCAGACTGGAGCATGCAATGAACCGCGAAACGTACTTTGGGGCACAGAAATTTGCCAACAAGTGGTCGATCGGGCTCGCCGTGAGTTCTTCCGTGGTTATCATTGGAATATTCGGTTGGGGGATGGTCAGACAGTTGGCGATTGGTCATCCGTGGGGTGGCAATCCTAATGTCTGACACAGCGTTAGCGCTTGTCGGCGCCATTGTTATTCTTTTCACGCTTAGTCTATCGGGCGCATCGACCCGCAGTGAATGGGGGACTTAGGGCGTGTTTCTGACGATTTGAGGCCGATCGACAGAGATTCGAGGGCATTAGGCCGCAGTTCAGCAAGTCGATGACCATACGGGTATTGGAAGTGATTCGATGCGAGGAAGGGATGGTAGCGCGTACGGGATTCGAACCCGTGATCTCCACCTTGAAAGGGTGGCGTCCTAGGCCGCTAGACGAACGCGCCACAACGAAGGCCCGGTTTCTCTGGTGGTAGCGCATACGGGATTCGAACCCGTGATCTCCGCCTTGAGAGGGCGGTGTCCTAGGCCGCTAGACGAATGCGCCACATGCTTGAAACTTGGATTTTTGGGCCTGGCTTCTGGAAGCGCATAGGGGATTTGAACCCGTGATCTCCATCCTGAGAGAACGGTGTCCTTGGCCTCTAGACGAATGCGCCTCGTTGTAAAACAATTTATGGCTGGGGATCGAGGACTCGAACCTCGGTTTACAGAGCCAGAGTCTGTCGTCTTACCACTAGACGAATCCCCAACGGCGGCGAAGTTATCGCCACACACGTCAAGTATATCAACGGACTCAGGCTGTGGCAAACGGATTTTTTGGGCGGAGGCTGTGCCAATTTAGTCGGTAGGTTTTCAGGTTGTTTGGTTGGTTAGCGTACCAGCAACCCCGATGTTGTCGCTCCGTCATACGCGACCGACAAATCAGTTTCAGAGCCCCGACAGCTCCGCCATAACTCTGGGCGCTTGGACGCAGAGCCAAGCTGAGCCGCAACCACCCAGCGTGAGGTTGTGCAAACCACACCAGAGTGGCTGAGGTGGAATGATCTTAGCTCAGTAGTCGCCTACCTCTTCATCGATCCTCTAGTGGGACCGGACCGATCCAGCGCGTCTCCTTTAAAAAAACACGCCGATCCAATTCGTCGCCGCCACCATCCGGGTCCCCACTTTTTTCTATAACCCTCTGGAGCGTCTCGCCACCACCACCTTCAACAAGCCGATGCTCCAGTCCCGGTGTTGTTGACTGATGACTCGGGTTGGGTTGCGAACGCGCGGGGTGGGACTCTGACCAAGTTGAATCGCGAGAGCGAACAATTGGGCGTATTCCCGGTCGGCGAAGAGCCTAACGCGATGGTGTTCGATGGTGAATTTAATTGGACAACCAACCGAAACGAAGCGTCTGTAAACAAGGTTGGTCTGGGTGGGACACTGTTAGGAGCTTTTAAGCGGGCGAGATTCCCAAGGCTATCGTGTTCGACGGCGAGAAGGTCTGGGTCGCGTCAAACACAACACACGTCGCGACGGTATTGAACAAAGACTGGCAGCCCGTGGCAATTATCGCTCCGGGGTCCGCCGCGATCGATATGTTTTCCGATGGTGAGTATCCATGCGGAGACAATGCCCACGCAGACACGGTCACGAAGATAAGCGTGGATGGCGACGTCGTCGGCGTCTACGACGTGCTCATCGCATTCACCAGCGACGGCGAGAACATCTGGGTCGCCAACTGGAGAGAGAATACCTTAAGCAAGGTTGGCCCAGATGGGGCAGACTTAGGGAAGTTTCCGGTCGTTATGCTGGCTTTCGATTTCATACTGGACCGACTCGGCGAACTGCCGCTCACTTTGACCGTCGACGGAGAGCGTGTCTGGATCGCCAAAAGCGGCCACGGCACGGTATCGCGCAAGCAACTCGACGGCGTTACCATCGGAACATATCCCGTGGGGTCTGGCCCAGCGAGCGTCGCTTACGACGGCGCATCGCTATGAGTGACAAACACCGGAGACGACACTATTTCCAAGCTGACTTTACCGTAGCTCCGCAATCTCGGCCAGTTTGCTTGACACTTGGTTCTCCGATAATACAATGTCAGGCGCCGCCAACACACAATGGCGGAGTCATATTTCGATAATTTCGGAGATGGGGATGAGCACATCCAGGACTGTTACCGGTAGCCATCTGCTGGCCCAGGCCCTCAAGCACGAGGGCGTGCACACCGTTTTCACGCTTGCCGGAGACCATGTTCTTCCGGCTCTGGATGTCATGGCCGATCAGGATTTTCGGTTCATCGATACTCGGCACGAGCAGAGCGCGGTGCATATGGCCGACGCGTGGGGACGCCTCACCGGCGGGCCTGGGGTTGCGATGTACACGACTCCAGGTTTTGCTAACGCGATTCCTGGTCTCGCCAATGCCATGCACTCCGGCAGTCCGCTTCTCTCGATCAGCGGCAGCGCAGAGCTTAACGAGCTTGGCCGGGGCGCTATGCAGGAGATCGACCAGGTTGACATGGCCCTTCCCACCACCAAAGGGGCGTGGATGGTCACGAGCGCAAATCGGATACCCGATATGGTGGCCCACGCGGCAAGGGTCGCGTACTCTGGGAGGCGCGGGCCGGTGCATCTGACCATTCCGGTGGACGTGCAGCAGCAGGAAATATCGCTGGATGACGTCAATTTCTATCCGTCTTCTGAATACCGATCCACGGCCCCGGTGGTGGCGTCAGATGAACAGGTGAGGGCGGTTGTCGAGATTCTGAAGGGGGGCGAGCAAGCCCCTGATTATCGTGGGAAGCGCGGGGGCGTACTCCCAATCGGGCGAAGCGCTAGAGAATCTTATTGAGACCACCCGCGTGCCTTTGATGACCGAAGGGGATGCGCGCGGGTTGGTCTCCGATGCTCATCCATACTGTTACGGATTTTTCGACAGCGGCCTGAATCAAGCGGCGAAACTGTTGAGAGAGGCCGACGTTGTCGTGCTGTTGGGCCGCAAGCAAGACCTGATCGTAGGCTACGAGATGGCGCCGGTAGTGTCTCTTGAAGCCACTGTAATTCAGATTGATCCGTCAGAGGCCGAGATTGGGCGCAATCGTGGGGTTGGGGAGGGGATCGTTGGAGACATTTCTGCTGTCGCCCAGCAATTGGCTGACGAGGCAGCGAAACATTCTTGGTCCGACCTGCCCTGGCTCAAAAAGCTTCAGTTAGCGCGTTCAGCGCAGGAAGAAACTCTTAATTCGCTGGGAGAAGGCGATGATCGAATGCACGCGATGCAGGTGTTTAAAGAGGTCAGACGCCATCTTGGACCCGACGATTTCCTGACTTTCGATGGCGGCGATTTCTGTCACTTCGGCAGAGCATATCTGCCTGCATTGGCTCCTCATCGCTGGTGGTACGTTTCGACTCTGGGCATGCTGGGTTCGTCGCTGCCAACCGCGATCGCGGCGAAAGTGGCGTATCCTGATAGTCGAGTGTTCGCGTTCACTGGGGATGACGCCTTCGGCTTCAATGGCATGGAGTTCGACACTGCCGTGAGACACAATCTGCCAGTGGTCGGAATCATGGGAAATGACTCGGCCTGGGGAATTGACCGGCAGATTCAGATGGGAGTCTACGGCAAGACTGTGGCGACAGACCTGCTTCCGACACGGTATGATCAAGTTGTACGGGGTCTCGGCGGCCACGGCGAATTGGTGGAGAGCCTTGAAGAACTCCCGTCGGCTCTGGAGCGGGCGATCAAGTTGGAGCGTCCGGCGCTGTTGAACGTGCAGGTGCAAAACGCGATTAGCCCTCGGGCTCAAGCGGCGATCAACCGCTGGAAGAGCCACAATACTGAGGCATTCTGATCTGGCGGATTTGAGGGCAGGTTGATATGTTCAAAAAAATGTTCGGCAAGAAAAAAAAGAGCAGCGGAACCGCTCCACTGGACGATTCGATTCGCACCGCGGTGGTCGGAGACGTGATCGTGATTCCGGGTTTCTCGCCCACATTCGAGGATGCCTACTTCATCGTCGAGAGTAAAAACCGATTGGAGAGCGCATACGGCAATACGTTTGAGATCATCGGGGTGGATGACGACCGCAGGGTCTCGATGGAGTGGTCGGACGATGACGATTCGCCGATTGCTGTCACCGACCATGACAATGCGATGGGGCTTTCAGTTATCGGAATTGAAGAAGACACACTGAGCCAGTGGGACGATATCAAGTCTATTGAGAATTTCGTGGAGTTCGGGGGCGAAAACTACTACTATCGCAACAGCCACGAGGTCTATTATTACAAAGACGGAACGTCCGAGGGCGAAGGTTTCTGGATATGGGACTTTGGCAACGAGGACGACGAACGGGGAGTTTCGGTGGTGAAGTGGGAAGGTATGCCCTTTGAAGTGTACACTTCCGTTTCATTGTCCTCCCATATCGTGCGCGTGTATCGGCAATGAGTCTGAGAACGGCGGGTGAACAGCTATGATTGACGCATTCATTGAGGTGTTGAAGACATTCCCCATAGGGCTGGTGTATGTTGGCATGGGGATATTGCTTCTCGCTTTTGCCAGGCTGGTTCAGGATTTTGTGACGCCATACAAGATTCAAGAACAGCTGCGAACTCATGATAACGTTGCGCTGGCGCTGAGCATTGCCGGTTACTATCTGGGCATCATTATCGTGTTTGTTGGCGCGGTATATCAGCCATTCACTTCGAGCGTAGACTCGAATCTGGGGTTCACCACCGAGTATTGGGAGGATGTTATTGAGGTTCTGGTCACAACTGTGATCGGAATCATCATTCTCAACGTTGCTCGGATAATCGTGGACAAGCTGGTGCTTTACAAGTTCAGCACGGAGAAGGAAATCGTCGAAGATCACAACGCCGGCACTGGCGCTGTCGAGGCGGCGGTTTATGTCGCGGTCGGCATCGTGATCGCGGGTTCGGTCGCCGGTGTTGGCGGCGGGCCTGAGACGTCGTTCGCATTCCTGGGTCTCGGATTGCTGACGCTGATACTCTACACGCTGTTCTATGAGTTCACTACTTCGTATGACGTCCACGATGAGATCGAGCGCGATAACGTTGCCGTCGGGGTTGCGCTTGCTGGAAACCTTATCGCCATCTCTATAGTGGTCTTTAAGGCGGTCTTTGGAGACTTCACGACCTGGGAAGAAGGTATCGCGGGGTTCCTGACGTTCGCAGTGATCGGGACCGCGCTGCTCTTCGTTGTCAGGACGCTTGTTGACCTGATTCTGTTTCCCAAAGTTAGCATGGCCCAGGAGTTGGCGGTTGACCGGAACCTGGGCTTGGCGTTGATTGAGACATCGGTGCTTGTGAGCGCGAGCCTGATACTGTACTTCGCGATCTAAAGCGGGTTAGTCGGTCAATCTCTGCGACCTGAGCGGGCGTGATCGCGTCGGGCTTCTGGGGTTGTCCGCAGTTTTTTGGATGTGTTCCAACCCCTGGTCGATCACCCAATCAAGGTCGTCATCGTCTACTCGGTTGTGGTCTAACACAGGCTCCAGCAAGCGATTGAAGAACTGGGGTTCATGGATGTCCACGCGCCATGAGTCTGTGCAGCGATCCAGCGTTCCGTCGTACATTCGGAGCAGGAAGACGGCCCTGAAAGGGTCAATTCCCTGATTCTCGAAGATTTGAACGCGCAGGTCCAATCCCTGTCCATTTCCGAATACAGTGGGCTGCAACCCACGCCCCGGCAGGATGTCGCTGAACACGTCGAACCTTCTGATGTAGGACTCGGTTTCGGCGATCATGTTGCCGATAAATCCTCGTCCCTTGCTGGTGATCTCGAACGTGTCCTCGGTTCTCGACGGGCCGATGAAAGATAGGATTTCCAATTCATCGGCGATCGGGAGAAGTCGCCAGTCGGCAGTGTGTTCTGCGGGTTCGGCGGGCAGCGGATAGTGGTGCTTATCCAAAAAGTAGATAAGCACGCTGCCTTGCATCCACTGGATGAAATCGTCTCGATTTCCGCCGTTGCGTTGATAGGCAACTAGCGCGTCGAGTTGCTGCTCCAAGACAATGTGGACGGTGTTTTCCTGGCTATTGAAAGTGGTTATGTGTCGCGACACTGGATCGCCAGGGAGCACGTCGGTCCCTGCGGCGGTCTTGAACTCTAGTTGGGAATCCTCTCCTCTCCACTGGGATATGACGTTTTGAAGTTCCTGGTACATATCCGGCAGGTCAGGATTGGCTCGGATGTCAAGGGATTTTTCAACGGCGTTGGCCGCATCATCCGAAACTGGAAACACGCTGCTGAGCAGATCATGGACCGTAACGGTTGTGTCGATTGAGGTCGTGACCCAGAACGAATCCTCCACGGGCATCTCGCCCAAGGTGATTCGGAGAGTTATGTCCTCACGGGTCATCGCAAGCTGGGTCTGACGAAGCCAATAACGCTCGCGCCGCCTCCGCCGCCTCTGAATCCGCCTGAGCTGGCCGATGTCCGGCCCGAGCTGGACCTGGAGCCCCAACTGCTGCGAACTCCCGTGCTGCTCGACTTGAACGCCCCGCTGCTCTTTTGAGATGAGAGGTAGGAGTTTCGGGACGCGCTGGTATTCTTCGCGGCGTTAGTGTAGCTGGAGCGTGCAAAGGATTTTTGCCGGGAGAAGTAGTTGCTGTTCTTCGTCACCTGGGACCGATAGGTCGAAGATGAGCGATAGTTGGACCGGTTACGGTTCATGGTGTCGTACCGGTTGATGGGCGTGTAGTAGCGAGGGGACATGGCCGAGAGCATCATGTAGGTGAACAGAAAATTGCCACCGCCAAAGTTGCTGCGGTAATAGCCATTGGATCCGTGGCCCCGCATTTCGTGCTTGTCGTTGTTTTTCACGATCGTGAACAGGAGGTCGTCCTGATCGTCGATTTCCTTGCTCTTGTTGAGGTCTTCCCAACCTTCGAGAGTCGTCGAATCGCCATCTTGCTTGGCTTTAATCAGGACGATTTCGTCGCCTTCGTAGATTTCGTTGACCCGTTTCTCAAACTCGGTTGCGCTGCCTGAGTCTTTGAACGCCTTCTGAACTTCGTCGAGATTGATGCGGCCGGCCGCGCCGTCTGTCGCCGCCCAGTCCTCGTAAGTGGGGCCGGAACTACACGCGGCGCCGACTGGGCCGGCCAAAAGGGCCGCAGTTCCCAGAGCCGCCATGCTTGTGCGCTTAAATTTTCTACGCCTTCTCATGCTAATCGCTCCGTTTCTTCCCGTGTGTTTTACGCGAGCACGCTGAGGATTTCGTTGCCTATTACGATTGGTTGTTCTGTCTGGTTCCGGCGCTCTCCGGCTGTGTCCAAGGCCAAAATACTGGGAACAACTTCCCGATTCACGTCGTCTAGAAAAGCCTGGAATGACGAATGAGCTTGTTCGATGAATTCGCCCACAGCGGCGCGATGAGTTGGGCCTGCGATGGCGCAACTCAGGGCGACGTCCTGGAGATGATTCAGATGTTGGGGCCACAACTTGTCGGCTGTTTCCACTTGAGCGTTTCTGGCGAGATGGTCAAATTCTTCATATTCAAACTGGCGACTGATGTCGTCGACAGCATCCAAGACTGTGGCAGCCAGCTGGGCTGACAATTCAGTTTTGCCTAGCCCGTACATCCACTCGCAATCAATGCCGATGTTAGTCCATAACTGGCTCTGAATCTGGTCGAACACCGTTTCGTAGCCGGTTTCGGATATTGAGTCGAACTCGCTGGAAATGAACTCAATGGCCCAACTGACGACCGAGTCTGAACGTGATTGGCGCCAAACGTTGGAAGCCAAAAGCTCCCGCCGCCAGTGATAGAAGGACAGCGTCTGGGTTTCGACGACGCTAGAGTAGTCACGGGACAGGGCGGAACGCCATCGTTCGTCGGCGTCGGATTCGGACTGGATGGATTGGACCAATATTGGGACTCGACGAGTGTTGGTCGCGTTGGCCGAACGAATCGAATTTGCCTGGCGACTGAAGGCGATGGGGTCGTCTTGTGAGGACACTATCAGCTTGGATGCGCCGAAGGCGCCTTGGCGTCCGGCGCGGCCCTTTAATTGGCGATCAATGCGCGAGGACCCGTTCAGCGAAACGCCGATGACGCAGAGGCCCAGTCCGAATGATTTCTTATTTTCTGGCGCCAGATATGAACACATCGGCTTAACCTCAACTGTAGCAACGCCGGTGAGGGAGATTTCAAACTTATCTGACGTATCCAACTCGTGAGCGAGCAACGATGCTTCTGCCGAAGTGGCACAGTCGATTGAGAAATTCGAGCGCGGTTGGTTTGAGACCATCGACTTTGCGGCTCTCAGGATGCGTTGGTTGAGATCAGGTTTCAAGAGGATGTCGGTGCCGCGTCCGGCCATGTTTGTGGCGACGGTTACGGCCCCGAACTCGCCCGCGTCTCGGATTATCTGCGCCTCTCGTTCGGAATTGACGGCGTTCAGTAGATTGTGCGGAACATCGTTGTCGCGCAATAGAGAACTGATGTCTTCGGATTCCACGACGCTGGTTGTTCCGATCAGGACGGGCCGGCCGAGAGAGTGCCAATGCTCGACCTCTGCGAGTATCGCAGAGTGTTGAGCTTCGGTATTGTTGTGAATCTCTGGCGGGAATTCGGTGCGGTGGGACGGCTCGGACGGCTCGATTCTAACAACGGGCAGTCCATAATCTCGCAGAAAGTCGTCCTGCGCCTCTATTGCGGTGCCAGAGAGTCCTGACACCTGCTGGTACCTGCCCATTAAGCCGGGAATCGTGATTTGCGCCAGGGTTTCAGCATCCGGCGTTGGCGGCAGTCCCTCTTTGGCTTCCAAGGCTATCTGTAGTCCGTGGAGATATCGGTTGTCAGGCAAGAGCCTGCCGTTGAAGGGATCAACGAGAACAACGCCATCGTCATCGACGATGTAGTCGACATCTCTTGTGAACAGCGTGTAGGCCCTCAGAAACTGATGAGCCTGGCTGTGAGCGGCCCATCGTCGGTCGGAGTTTGCGGTTCCCAGACTCGCGTCGATACATGCCTCTCCCCGCTCGGTGAGGCGCACGGTTCTGGTGTGCGAGTCTACGCGGTAGTAGTATCGATTCTCGAAATCCCGGGCGCTGGCTGTGTCTTCGATGTCCGCCAATTCGGTAAGCAATCGCTGTCTGCTGTCACCGCGCTGGGTGGTGATGCGTTTGAGCGTGTCGTTGTCAGGGTTGGCGGCGTACAGCATCGCAAGCTCTGCGTCGTCGTCTGGGCAGGCGCCCGAGTTCAACTCTTGCTCTGCCTGAGCGACCTGGCGGGAGTGGAGGTCGAGGAGTTGCCGGATGACGCCGTGAGACTTTTCGACAGTGGCGATGTCCGCGGTCTCGTTGCCGGAGATAATCAAAGGCGTTCGATGCTGGTCGATCAGCACGTGGTCCGCTTCGTCCACGATGGCGTTTTCGATGCCGAACTGTATCGGTTTGTCTGGCGGGAGCTTGAGATTGTCTTTCAGGAAGTCGAATCCGACCTCTCGCACAGTACTGTACACGACCGTCCGAGCGTAGGCCATTCTGCGCTCGTCTTCGTCCATTGGAGAGATCACCGGGGCGACGGACACTCCGAGGGATTCGTACACTGGTTCGAGCCATTCGGCGTCCCTCTGTGCTAGGTAGTCGTTGGACGTCAGCACATGGACTCGTGATCCCTGTGCCGCGTATGCGAGGGCCGCCAGCACTGTTGAAATCGTCTTCCCTTCGCCCGCGTCCATTTCGACGATGATGCCTCGCGTGAGCAGGGCGGCGGCGATGACCTGCTGGCGAGTGGGCGTGAATTTCAATTTGTGGCGCTCATCGAGTTCGGCGATGGCTTTGTAGAAATCGGCGGATAGCGAGATGTGTTCTGGCAACGCGGTCTTTCGCCTCTCGGCAGCGAACACCAGGCCACGCACGATCGCGCGATATTGACCGATGAGGCCGTTGTCATCCAGCGACCGACCTAGCATTTCTTCAAACGCTGGTGTGTCGGAAAAATCAGGCTCAGTGAAGTATTTTATAGAGTCACTGAAATGTGCGGTTTCGATGACCTGATCGGCGATGTCATGAAATCTGGCGAAATCTTCGAACTCGGCGCTCATTTCAAAAATTTGCCAGACTCCGAGGCGTCGATTGACTGTGGTGGATGCTATCGACAGCGTTCTAGCAAGTTCGGTGGAGGCATAAAACTCATTACGCAGTTGACGGTCGGATAAACGCGAGAAATCATGGGAAATCGCCCTGTCAGCGCATTTCTCGGCCCACTTGAGAGAGCGGTTGTCTGATGACGACAAGAGGCCGAACACGGAAGATTTTCTAATCGTGTTCGCCAATGCTTTCATAGATTCGTGGGCTGTCTGCATCTGTTTGCGTTTTGACTCGTGGGGGTTCCGGTCGGTCAGCCCCGATGGTCGATGATCGGTTTGAATTTTCTGTCAGAGAAGAAGTGGCCTGGGTCCACGAATGTAACCGACAGCTTCAGGAATCCGCTGTCTAGCAAAAACGCGAGGTCTGGTTCTGCCGACACGACCGATTCCAAGACTTCCTTCTCAATTCTCTTGATTGTATCAGGCAATATCAAATCCAACACTTCGATTGTGGTTCTTGAAATGGCGACTTGCAAGGGTCCAACCTCATCGGCGTTACGGTAAACGGATGTTTTTAGAGAGCCATAGCCGATTTTGGAACCCAGCACAGATATGAACTCGTCAGGTTTGCCCAGCACGATTAATCTAGGGTCGGGAATGCCACAGGGGCATGGTTCTGGAAGAAGTTTCACCTGGTCCCCAAGTCTATAACGCAACAGAGGTTGGGCGCGTTGGTTCAATGTGGTTACGACTGCCTCCCTCAGCGTCGGGTCAACTCGGTTGGGAAGCAACTCGAAGATATTTCGTGACTGGATGACATGGATTCCTTCGTGAGCCGAACACTCTATACCCAACGCGGATGTCTCGGAGGCCCCGTAGTAGCCGAATACCTCAACGCCAGCGTTCTCCAGGGTTCGACGGGTCGTCGATGGCATGGATTCACCGATATATATTACTTTCGAGAATGGAGGACGTCCATGATCGGATTGAGTCCACGGAGCTTTGGACATGTATCTTTCGATTATCGACGGGACGCTGACCAGGACTGTTGGCGCCAGATTTTCGATGGTCTGGACCGTTCGATTGAAATTCGCCCCGGCGCTCAGGCAGTAAGCCTCTGCGACTCCCAGGAGGTCGAAAGCTTTGGCGATGGACACCATCAAGTTTACGGGGTCAGTGTCCAGACACGCCACGCGGTCCTCGGGGCCGACGCCGGCTACGGCCCAAAGCTCTGCCAGAAACTCGTGCTCTCGTTGGTCGTCTTCGTAGGTCATATAGCGGACCTTTCGTTGGCCTGTTGTGCCGGATGAGGTCTCGACGTCGACGATGCCTTCAGCAGTTGTCGCGACCTCCCTTGAAAGGTGACCGAGATCGGCAGGCTCGATCAATGCGAGTTTTTGTAGAGTCGTAATCGGGTCATCAGCGTTGATGTCTAAAAGACTAACGCTCGATTCTTCGAATCTCAGCCGATAGAATTCGAAAGATTTCCAGCAGAGGGTGAGGACTGAGCGCAAATTGTCGAGCGTTTCTCTGTTTAGCGGCCCTGCTAGTCGGGGAGTCTGGTCAGTTTCAGCCATCGGATTTTTGCGCTCTGGTGGGCGTGATTCTGGAGACGGGTCCCAGAGGCCGCCGGACAGAGTCAGGGGACATTCCTGCCCTGAGCGCCGCCAGCACTCCGGCGGCTTCCCAGTAATTTTCCACGATATTCAATTGGCCTTCGTTCCACGGCAGGTTGGCTAGGTCGTTCCGCATCAGGTTGCGATTCTCTCGAACGGCTATGACCGGGATTCCCTGTTCCAGAGCGGCCAGGGTGGGAAGGCCGATACAGCCATCGGGGATCACCAGGCATGAAACATCGGAGGCTGTGATGGTTCCAGGCGCGATCATGTGTTGAGGGTCGGTGACCATTCTTGGGGATTTTTGCAATCCTTTGAGAACGCATTGCAGGAAGGTGATTGAGATGATCTCGGCGGCCATCCGAGGGTCGACGACACCGGGATCGACAGCGGCAACCTCGTCAGATTCCATCATTGGTGCGTGAGCGGTCGGGACGTTGTATATCGACGATGCGGCGTGGGTCAACAGGGCTTCGACTCCGCCCCAGGGGTTCACCATTTCGCCGCTGCTACTGAAGTATTCCATGTGCCAGGCGATCGGAACCTCGACGGAGGATGCCACCGCGACGGCGTCGAATCGGCCCCGTTGTTGATCGAACGCTCTCAAGAGGCCGTCCAGTCCGGCCACCTCGCCAGTGGCGCGCCCGGAGTCTGCGTATTCGCTCATGAGTCGGAGGGGTTCGTCCAGCACCACAATGCCGGGGGTCTCGAGTCCATAGGTTGAGCGGGCGGCGTTGACGGCGTTGATCGCCGAATCAACCCAGCGCGCATCGTGGAAGGCGTCCAGCGCGACCAGAACCCGATTGGACCGCGTCCTGCGAAGGCCTACGGTTCCCATGAGCAGCCTGCTCAACACGCTGCCCTCGACGTACAGCCCGTTGTCCGGCATCTCGTTGACGTCAGAGGCGTTCACGACGTTCGGGTGAGTTATGAGGGTGTCGCACACCTGTGCCAGCATCCGAGCGACGGGCGTGGCGTCTCCAGCGTGGCCTCCGATTTCAGCGCCTATGCCGGTGGGGACGATGAACACGACGTTGAATGAATCTGTGTTCTCCCATGAGCGTTTCGCCAGGTGGAATATGTCAGGCATCGCCGGGAGTGTCTCGGAGTTGGTGGGTTCCAAGACTCCAACCTCAACTGACATGTACCGCCCGGAGGATTCGCTGACGATGAAGCGGACAGGAATCGAGTCGCCGCCTAGATGTTCGGATACCGAGTCTCGGATATCGCTGAGGATGTTCCGGTCCCAGCGGATTGGAATTTGGAGGCTCCGTTCAACTATACGCATGTTGATGCGCTCCATTGCGTGCCGCGAAATGTTCGTATTTCATCGACGTCAGGAGAGAGAGATTCCCCTCTTTGGTGTAGGCATAGACGTCGGGAAGGTTGATGCCGTTGAACGTGTGGGCCTTTGGCTGGGTGTACGCTCCCATCTCCATGAAGGTCACGCGGTCTCCAATCTTGAGGGGATCATCGAATGTGTAGTCTCCGAAAATGTCCCCGGCGAGGCACGACCGTCCGGCCAGGATGTACCGATGCTCGCCCTCTGGTTGGTAGTCCAGGACTTCCGGCTCGAACTGGTACTCGAATACCTCCGGCATGTGGTTGATTGTGGTGTCAAGAACCGCGACGTCGACTCCGTTGCTGTCGAAGATGTCCAGAACTGTGCTGACGATATATCCAGCGTCACGAACGAAAGCGGCTCCAGGCTCGATGAAGATTTTTGTGTTGGAACGACTCTTCAATATTTCGACGGATTGGCGCAAAGGCGTAGTGTCTGTGCCTTCTCGGAACATATACCCGCCGCCCAGGTTCAGCCAGTCCAGATCGGAGATAACTTGAGTGAGGCGGCGTTCCATGCTGGAGACGGTTGCCAGCAGGTGGCGGAGGTCGTCGGACTCGCAGTTGGTGTGGAACATGAGGCCATCGAGGATTCGGCTCCCGAACGTTGAAAGCGCGTCTATGGGCGCTCCTAGCTTGGAGTGTCGCCTGCAAGGATCGTAGCGTTCGTCCGCCACGAAGGAGATACCGGGGTTGACCCGCATGCCCAGGCTAACGCGGTCGTTCGATTGCGGCTGTCGCGCGTGGAACTGGGTTATGGAGTTCAGCGACATGAAATCAGCCAACTCTGCGACCTGCTCAAATTCGCTCTCAGTCACCGCGACCGAGTGGTAATGGAGGGCGCCGCGATCATCGAGGATTTGCCGTCCCAATTGCGCCTCGAAGGGCGAGCTGGCGGCGAACCCTGTCACGAACGGAGCGATGGTTTCCAGCGCCCATGCCAGGGTGCAAGGTTTCATGGCATATACGAGATCGCAGCCCGCGTCGGCGGCCATTCGTCGGATTCGGCTGGCCGTATCGACAAGCTCGGATTCGTCGTATACGAGCGCCGGGGTGTTTGGGACCAGCTTGGAGACCAATCGGGCTGTGGCGTCGTCCGGCATGGCGTTCTCCGATTCAGGATAGAGATGTAATGTAGCACATTTGGAGCCGTGATTCGCCCTCGATCATCGTCCGTGGGGGAAGAGCGTCAGTATGGCTTGTGTCTGGTTCTTGAAACGAACTTCATCCAGGGTTTCGATTCTGAGTTTTGGTTGGAGCAGGTTGTAGAGCGGAGTGACTATCAACCTGCCGGTCTCGCTTCGCTCAAAGTGAAATTCGACCAGGTTGAGGTGGTAGGTTTGGCAGTCTGTGGAGTATCCGAGCAGTCCCAACTCATCAACGGTGTAAAGATCGATTTGCGGGCGCCGTGCGAAAATTTGAGATTGGCGGACTGTGACGCAAACCTCGACTGACGCCGGAATCAACTCTTCTTTCACATCGTCCAGAACGATCAGCGTGGATGGTTCGACTGCCTGGAGTATCGTCGCCAGCCGCACGGTATTGTGGTCGACGAAAAGGTGGGCGGGAACGCCCATGCGGACGAGGAGGCTTGCCATTTCTGCGCCGAAATATCGAGTTTGGTGGGTCGCCACAACAGCTGCAGAGGCATTCGGGTTTTGGGTCACGGCTTGGCTCAACGCGTGCCTGAACAATTCATTGCGTGTCACAGCGGCGCTGGAGTCCTCTGCGTAAGGGACGTTATGAGGTGACTGGCCGAGGTACGGGCCGACCACCCATTCAATGGCCGATGGGTCGGTCACGGTGTCGGCAAGTTTTTGGGCGCGGTATTCCAGAATCGGTGTGGGCGGTATGGTTTGGAAGGCGTCGAGTGAAGAAATGCCATGTGGAATAGGTGGGTTCGAGTTATCGTAATATCCGGTGTTGGCCGCGGCTTTTACAACAGAGTCCAAACGGTGGAGCAGGCTAGAAGTGTCCAGGCTGAAGGTCATGCCTGTCGGGGGCTCAGGCCGATTACCGCGAGTCCTGCTGAATGACCCTCGCCCTCAAAATGCTGGTAACGGGCGAGTAGATGCTCTTCGGATTCCTGAATCGCCTGAGCAGCGATCGGGTTGCGGCGCTGTAGCTCATCGCCGAGCTGCGAATCCAGCGTCCAACTCTGGGTGATCGAGCATTCTAAACCCTGGGCGTCGCATGCTTGGACATAATCGGAGTTGATGTCGTCGTATTCTGCTTCGGTTTTATAAACAATCGGCGCGACCAGCAGTTGATCGTCAATGTAGAGGCCCAGTTCGTTGTCGAACACCTGCACGAGGTCGATTTCCGGGATGAAGTGTTCCATCGCGTAGTACAGGTCTTGCGCGAGCTGTTGTGACGCCTGGTGATAGTAGAAGTTCTCAGGGACCAAGGCCATTTTGACGGGCAACGAGATTTTCTGGTCGTAATCCAGATACTTCGTCGCGTTGGTTCCTTGTTCGAACAGGAATGGAATGTTGCCGTTGGTGGCATCGACAAGAAGCGGGTCGTCCAGATGATAGAGAACAGCCAGGTGTTGCCAGTACCGCATGTGACGCTTCGAGAATGAGAAGTCAAAGGTTTCAAGAAGCTGGCGCAAAGTGTCCTCTGGGGGCCGGTCGGGGATTTCGGGGCCGACCAGGATGTACTCGGATTCCAGACCGTAGGCGTCGGTGAGGAACTTCAAAGCTTGGACTTTCTCAGAGCATATGCCGCCTCGCCCAGCCTGAATGTTTGCCACCGTTTCGTCGCCGGTCTTGTATCTCAGTTTTGCGCCGCTGAACCGGGAGTAGCTCTCGAAGTCGCTATGCCAGATGCGTTGTGCGATGGCGCGGATGAACTGAATCTTGTCGGCCTGTGATTCCAGGTTCATGATGCGGCGCGCTTCTTCAGGCGCATTCTGGGCTTCAATCGCTTCTAGAATGAATCGGGTGTGCGCGGCGGGATTCTTGTCCCATCTCCTTCGATGGAAGCCCTTCCAGTTTAGCTCGTATCCCACGGCGTTTCGGTCAATGGCGATGTCGATGACGCGGATGGGCGTTCCATCGGCGATGACCCTGGCTACTGCGGGAGGTTCTTCGCTCGCCAGAAATTGATCGTGCTGACGGAAGGCGACGCCGTGGACTGGCCCTTGCAGCGCGCCAAAGTCAGACAGGTGGTATAGATATTCCTGGATTGACGTAAGAGCGTTTGCTGACGCTGGTGTCATACGATTCTCGACCAGATATGCCTTAACAGAACACCTCTTGACATATTTCGCCATCAAGCTGTTGAGGGCCAGAGATGAGTCGTCAGGGTCGATGCGGACGGCAAATCTTCGCTCGGTTAGAACGTCAGTGAGTTGGAGAAACGCGGGCGCGGACTGATCGCTCCTGGTCGCGGGTTGCGCGTGGAGCGCTTCGTTGGTTTTTGGTGTGCGGGTCAGATCGTCCAGCATTGCGAGTCTAAGTTCGTCGGGGTTTCAGTATCCGGGATGTCGAGCGCTCAAGTGTGAGCAGGCTCAACTCTGATTATACAGTCAGCGACGAGATGAGGATGCTGGAATTTTCGAACAGTCCCGAGTCGCTGCAACTATGTACGAGTGAGCCCCTGAAACCGGCATCGGCTCTGGGGTTCACATTATTTTGGCTCTGGGGTGACGGCGGTTCGCGACCAGCGAGACGCGCAGGAGTGACAGCCGCATCCTGTGGGTTGATAGGATATCTCACCGAGAATGAGGACGACCATCTCTTTCACTGTCAGTTTGAACGAGTTTCCAAGTGTGACGAACTCGCTCAGGCGGGCGGATTTGTCTGCAGCCTCCGAACTCGAGAGAGCGTCGCCATCAACAAGGGCTTTTTGGGCGTAACCTTGGAGGGCTTCGAGGTGATCGGCGACTTTTTGGCGTGAATCGTATAGCGCTGCGCTGGCCATTAAATTTCCTCCTCGTAGAGAATAATTCACTCCACTCGATAAGATTGAGTAGCGCGAACCGGCCCGGTGGGTGAGTCTCAAGATCGCTTATGTTCCAGAATGGTCACACAGTTTCTATTCGTCCATAAAGGTGTTTGCGCTATCGTAATTGGCAATTTAGTATCGAAACTAGATGGGGCAGGTATCGAAACCGGAGGCATCTGACGCCGTGAAACGTGTGCGGAAAACGACTGACGGAGTCGCCAGGAAGTTGGCGCAAAAAGTCCAATTGACACCAAAAATTCCGAATCACTATAATTGGTGGAGATTTGAGGTAATAAATAATGCCAAAAAGAACGTATCAACCCCGAAAACGACGGCGCATGCGCGTCCACGGATTCAGGTCTAGAATGAGCACCAGGAATGGACGCAACGTGATGAAGCGCCGAATGTTCAAAGGGCGACACAAACTTACCGTCTGACGTCACATTACAAAAACCGTCCTCCAACACATATCGAGTTTGCCGGTGGCGATAGCCAATCGGTTCTTTGCATCCCCGAAGTTGCCACGCTCGTATTAGTATCTGAGGTGTTAGTGTCCAAGCATGCTTAGGGAACGACGCTTGAGGAAATCGAGCGACTTCGCTATGGTGAGAAGAGTTGGCCGTAGCTGGGCAGATGACCTGCTCGTGCTGGCCGCTCGAAGGAACGGCATGCCGCGCACCAGGTATGGATTCGTCGTGGGGCGTCGTGTCGGGAATGCAGTGACGCGGAACCGGATCAAACGTCGGCTCCGGGGCGCCGTGACCGAATCTTGTGTGGTGGAGGGCTGGGATATAACGCTGATTGCGAGAAACCGAGCCGCAAACGCAAAGTACCACGAACTGAAGGAGTCGTTGAATCGACTCATGGTACGGGCGGGAATTTTGGACCAGCGTAGTGAGGTCGCCAGATGAGAACCCTGGCTCTCGGAGCGATAAGGGCCTATCAGTTGGCGGTCTCGCCTTACTGGCCGGGCCGCTGTCGACACCAGCCAACGTGCTCGGCGTATGCACAGGAAGCGATTACCAAGCATGGAGTAGGCAAAGGGATCAGGCTGGCGCTCGGACGGCTTGGTCGATGCCGCCCCTTTGGGACCAGTGGTTACGACCCGGTGCCTTAATGTCTAAACACCTTGTCTGCATGTCAGACAAGGCAAATTACGATGATCGAGATGAGTATTGTTTGACTGGATAATTCGAAGATGACCCGCGTCAGGGTTCGGTCGCTAAAGAATGCGAATGTGGTTGCTCTGGCGTTTTTATTGATTCTACTAACGGTGGCCTGTTCACGCATTTCGACTCCGGAGGGTTGGTCCGCTGGGGTCGTTAAAGACGACGCGCTGATAATCGGCACCGCCGAAGGCAGTCTACTGGCCGTCGATAAAATCAATGGTTCGACTCTCTGGCGAGCAGAACTACAGGCTCCCGAAGACGTTGACCAGGCGATTTACGGCAAGCCTGCTGTCGCGGACGATGCAGTTTATGTCGGCGGTTACAACGGAAGCCTTTATGTATTTGATCTGCAGGGTCAAGAAACCAAGTGGGGGAATCAACCGATGGGCGGCCCCATAGTCGGCGGCCCGGCGCTGGTTGATGACCTTGTGATTGTTGGCACGGCCGTCGATGAATCCCAGGATGACGGCAAGGGCGCCGTTTATGCGATAGATGCTGAATCTGGCGACACAGTTTGGCGTTTTCCAGCTGAGGGCGGCGTGTGGTCGTCTCCGACTGTCGCCGACGGCGTGGTGTATTTTGGCACGCTTGGCCAGACTGTTTTCGCGGTGAGCCTTGAAGATGGGTCAGAATTGTGGAGGAGAAACACCGGAGGGGCAGTAGTCGCCAGTCCCCTGGTTGTGGGTGGACGGGTTTATGTCGGAGCGTTCGACAGCGTGTTCTACGCTCTGGATGCCCAGACAGGCAACGTTGATTGGAAATTCACTGAATCTGAAAGATGGTACTGGACTCAAGCGTTGGCGGCGGGAAACACGATATTCGCTCCGTCGCTGGACGGAAATCTGTACGCGCTTGACGCAGTCACTGGCGTAAAACTCTGGGCATTTGAGTCTGAGGGAGCGATCGTCGGTTCGCCCACCATCGTTTCTGGGATGCTGGCGATTCCCGTTTCCGACGGCGGCAACTCCAAGGTTCACCTCGTCGAGTTCAATGGGAGCCAGAAAGATAGCTGCCGCATTGGTGAGAATGTATTCACTACGTTGGTAGCGGACGGAGACCTGATATACTTCGCGGCAACGGACAAGTCGATTCGTGCCCTGAGCATCAGCGGCAATGGCAACCCTGATGAAGAATGGGTCTATTTAACGGACAAAGACGATCCTCTCCCCAGGGATAGGGCCAAAGCGTGTTAGGAGCAAGATAAACAGCCTGTGGAATTTTTAGGCGACGCCTGGAGCACGATAATAATACAGCCCATGGTCAACAGCCTTTTGCTGTTGTACTGGGTGTTTTTCAGCAATTTCGGAATAGCGATTGTCGCTTTCACGATGCTTGTTCGGCTGGTTATGGTCCCATTAACGATCAAGCAGAGCCGGCAGATCAAGGCGATGAACGGCCTTCAACCGCTGATGAAGCAGCTTCAAGAAAAGTACAAGAATGACCGGCAGCGCGTCTCGAAAGAGACGATGAAGCTGTACAAAGAACACGGCGTGAACCCGTTGGGGTGCCTGGGACCGATGTTCATCCAGTTCCCTATATGGATCGGCCTGTTTCAGGCGATTCGTCAAACTGTGCCGAACAACCCGGAGAACCTGGTGGAATTATCGGGGAACCTGTATAGCTGGCTGCCCCAGGTTCACAGCATCATTCCGATAAACAGCTCTTTTCTGTGGATGGACCTGGCGCTTCCTGACCCATCGCCGTTCGTGATGCCGATTCTGGTGGGTGGGTCCATGTTTGTCATGCAGAAAATGACTACGATGCCATCAGTGGACGCGAGGCAGGCGTCGACGAACCGGATGATGCTGTGGATGATGCCGCTGATGTTTGGGTTCTTTACCCTCAATTTTTCCAGTGGTCTGGCGGTCTACTGGGTGGTTTCGAATATCATTGGTGTGGCGATCCAGGGCTTCATCACGGGCTGGGACCCGTTGAAGAGCCTGCTCGCCTTTGGACGCACGTCGGATCCGGCGACGGATACAGTAGTTGTCGCCCCTGCGTTGGCGTCTAGTGTCGAGGAGACGGCTGAAGATGCGCGAAATAGTGATAACGGCCAAAACGGTGGAAGAAGCAATAGAACTCGGGCTAAGGGAGCTAGACGTAGATCGCGCCGAGGCCGAAATCGACGTCGTTAGTCGAGGGAAGGCCGGCATCCTGGGCATAGGGAGCGAGCCGGCGCGGGTGAGAGTGACGCGAATCGACACACCGTCGGACGTTGTGAAAACGACATCTGAAGTGATCGATAATATTATCTCCCTTTTGGGCGTCGATGTGGTGTCGACGCTGACTCAGGTCGAGCGGGAAGACCTGGGCGGGCCGGTGTTCGAGATTGAAGGCGATGACGCGGGTCTTTTGATTGGACGCCGCGGAGACACGCTCAAGGCTCTCCAATTCCTGGTCAAGTATTTGGTCAGCCAAAAATTGGACGGTAACGTCAACATGCTGGTTGACGTGGAAGGTTATCAGGACCGTCGATATCAATCTCTTATGAACATGGCCCGAGGGGTCGCACAACGCGTCGCAGATTCCGGTCGGCCAATAACCCTCGAACCAATGCCGCCCAACGAACGGCGCATCGTCCACATTGCTCTGGCTGACCATCACCGAGTCACCACCGAAAGCACAGGCTCAGGTTCGAGCCGTCAGGTTGTTGTTCAACTGAAGTGAAGACCGGCGGTTGATGTCAGAGATATGAACACCAACATGCCTCCCGATTTGTTAGCCATTGGACACGTCGCGAAAGACCTAACGGCAGACGGCCACGTCATTGGCGGAGCAGTTACTTACGCTGCGCTTACGGCCCAGGCGTTGGGCCTGAATGCCGTCGTAGTCACCAGTTGCGGCTCTGATGTTGATCCGTATGCCGCGATGCCAGGAATACCCATTCACATCGTGCCGTCGCCTGACACCACTTCCTTTCTAAACACTTACCAGGATGGGCGCCGTCGTCAGATTCTGAAGGATGTCGGTGGCAAGATTCGCGGAGCAGACATTCCTTCGGCGTGGCGCGGTGCCCCCCTCATTTTGCTTGGGCCGTTGGCGCAGGAGTTGGACGAGTCGATTCTCGACTCTCTGAGGGCAGAATTGGTGGTCGCGTCAATTCAGGGCTGGCTGCGGAAGTGGAACGAACTGGGAGAGGTATCCCCGACGGTCTGGAACGGGGCAACTTTACTGCCTCATGTGTCGGTGGCGATCTTTTCAGATGATGATTCCCCAACTGTGGCACAGATCGACGAGTGGGCAGGGGTTTGCTCCACGCTTGTTCACACTCATGGTGGTGACGGATGCCGGGTTTACTCTGATGGAGCCTGGCGTCACGTTCCAGCGTTCCCAACCGACGAGGTGGACCCGACTGGCGCCGGGGATGTCTTTGCGACTGCGTACCTGATAAGATTCCGAGAGTCCAACGACCCCGTGGATGCGGCGATTTTCGCCAGTTGCGCGGCCAGTTTCTGTGTGGGGGCTGAGGGCGTGGCAGGTATAGCCACACGAGGGCAGATCGACGAGAGACTTCGGCAGTCGCGCAATTCTTGACCATGCGTCGCTGAGTTGGGGCGTTGTCATGAACTGATCCAACCAATGAATGATTTCATGAAAACCGAGGCGTGGTTCTTGTGGCAGATTTTGACCCCAGCGTGACCCTAACCCGAGATGGACGCGTGGCGATTATCACTCTCAATCGGAGCGAACACCGAAATGAGATTAACGTCGACATGAGCTTCGATTTGGCCGACGCTTGTTTGAGCGCGCAGCAAGATGACGAAGTATGGGCGGTGTTGCTGACGGGAAGCGGCGACATTTTCTGCGCTGGCACAGATGAGAGCGAGCTGGCTAGCGGCTGGCAAGAAGCAAGCGCCCTTGATCGACTGCGGGTCTGTGAGTCAGTGGCGTCGATCGACAAACCTGTTGTAGCCGCGTTGAACGGAGACGCAATCGACCAGGGACTCGAGATTGCGTTGGCTTGTGACTTGCGTGTGGCGTCAACCGCCGCGTCCTTTGGGTTGACGCACCTCGAGAAGGGATTCATTCCTTGGGATGGCGGAACGCAGCGTCTGCCACGCTTGATTGGAACGAGTCGGGCGACCGAGATGATTCTATCTTCCCGCATCCTGACGTCTGACGAGGCTCTCGATCTGGGACTGGTGAATTTAGTAACGGAGCCAGAAGATGTGGTCTCACGAGCGATTGAGCTGGCCTCCACGATTGCCCGTCACGGGCCTACTGCGAATCGCTATATCAAAGAGGCGGTCATGAAGGGGCTGGACATGACGCTGGAGCAAGGAATGCGACTTGAGGCCGATCTCAGTTTCTTGCTGCAAAGCGCCAGCGACCGGGCCGAGGGACTTGCTTCGTTCCTTGAGCGTAGGCCCCCGACATACACAGGGAAGTGACGCTACGCTATGCCTGATTCTGATGTGGTTCTGTATGACAAACTAGGGGCAGTCGGCCACCTGGTTTTGAATCGGCCCAAGGCCATCAATGCTTTCAATATTCAGATGCGCGACGAGCTTTATCTGTCGTTGTCTGCGGCAAATGACGATCCTGAGGTTCGGGTGATATTGATATCAGGGGCAGGTGATCGTGGATTCTGCGCTGGAGCAGACCTGTCAGAGTTTGGCACCGCGCCGTCTCAGGTGGTGGCTCGTCGCGTGAGGTGGGAGCGAGACTTGTGGGGCCTGTTCATGAGTATTCGTAAACCTCTTGTCGCTGCGGTTCACGGATTCGTCATCGGCTCGGGGGTCGAAATCACCTGCCTGTGTGACATCAGGATTGCGTCAGATGATGCGGTGTTCCGGATGCCCGAAGCGGCGTTGAGTCTCGTGCCGGCAGCGGGAGGCACACAGACGCTGTCTCGAAACATCGGTTTGGGCGAGTCCATGAACATGCTGTTAGCTAATTCACCGATGAATGCTCAACGCGCGTTGTCGGTGGGTTTGGTGCATCGGTTGGTCTCCAAAAAATCCCTCCTCGACGAAGGATTTGCGGTGGCTGAAGTTCTCGCCGCATTGGACCCAAGGTCCATCGCGTCGGCCAAGCAAACGATTCAGACCGGCTTGGACATGCCAATCGACCAGGGAATTGGGTTGGAACGAAGAGAAACCGCGAAGCTAATTTCCAGTCGGTGACGCATGAAGTGGAATTACCGATTCATTGGTGGTAGTCTATCCCGCGGAAAGATTGGATCAGGGAGCAAATGAGCAAAGTATGAACACCACCGAATTTCTCATGATTTCAGCGGCCATCGTGCCTGACCGGACGGCAGTCATATTTGAAGACCGGCGTGTCACTTTCGAGGAGATGCAGGCCCGCGCGAACCGGTTATCGAACGCTCTAGCGGACGCAGGTGTGGTATCTGGTGACCGAGTCGCAATCTTGGAAGTCAACACAGACCGCTATGTGGAAGCATACTTTGCAACGGCAAAGTTGGACGCGATTTTCGTTCCTCTGAACTTCAGGGCCAGAGCAGACGAACTCAGCTATATGATTAACGACGCCACGCCTAAAGTGGTACTGGCTGGGCCTCGATATGAAGATCTTGTGAAGTCGTTTTCAGGCGATGTTGAGTGCGTCGATCACTACATCTCGCTAGAGGGCGAAGTCGATGGCTGGTTGTCATACGAAAGTATCACCAACGCCGCCTCCGAAGACGAGATGATGTTCCCAGAAGCCGGGGATGACGACATTTCGATGCTGATGTTCACGGCAGGCACGACGGGATTCCCCAAAGGCGTGATGCTGACTCACGAAAGTTTTTCTTCCTACATTCTCAGCAATGTGATGCCGGCCGACCCTGATGAAGAGGAACGAAATATTCTGACCGTTCCGCTGTACCATATCGCGGGCATGCAGGCGGTGATTTCGGCGATCTATGGAGGGCGCACCCTCATCATCCAGCGCCAGTTCGAGCCCGAGGAATGGATGACGCTTGTCGAGACAGAACGCGCCGACCGCGCCATGATGGTTCCCACCATGCTCAAGATGTTGATGGAGCATGAGAATTTCTCTTCCCATGACCTTAGTAGCCTCAAGGTCATAACTTATGGCGCCGCTTCGATGCCTTTGGAGGTTATCAAGAGGGCTATCGCTGAGTTCCCCGGAACGAGTTTCATAAATGCCTTTGGGGCCACAGAGACTGCCGCCACAATAACCATGCTTCCCCCCGAGGATCACATGCTGACCGGCACCGAGGAAGAGGTCGAGAAGAAACTCAAGCGTCTGTCCTCAATCGGCAAGCCGCTTGATGATGTGGAGGTCCGAATTCTCGGAGAGGATGGAGAGCCGATGCCGGTTGGAGAGGTGGGCGACATTGTGGCCCGCGGCGGACGCGTGATGAAAGGCTACTGGAACATGGAGGAAGCAACCGCTGAGACGATTCGCGGTGGTTGGCTGTTCACCGGAGACCTGGGTTACGAGGATGAAGACGGCTACATCTTCCTGTCTGGCAGAGCCAAGGACTTCATCAAACGGGGCGGAGAGATGATCTCGCCTGAGGAAGTCGAACAGGTGCTCCAATCGCACCCGGCCATCGACGAGGCGGCGATTATCGGCATTCCTGATCTGGACTGGGGCGAGAGGGTACGGGCGATTGTGGTCGCAAAGGCCGGCGTTGTTGTGGATGAAGCGGACGTGATCGAGTTCTGCCGCCAGCGACTGGCAAGTTACAAGAAGCCTGAATCGGTGGTCGTGACATCTGAGCTTCCGAGAAATCCGCTGGGAAAGGTCTTGAAAACTACCTTGCGTGAACAGTTCGACGCTCCGATTACAGGGTAGAGTTAAGCCGTCAGCAATCAGCCTTTTCGATGCGGTCGAAGTGAGTGTAGGGCCTGAGGATTTCGGGCACTATGACCGAGCCGTCAGCCTGCTGATAGTTTTCGAGTATGGCGATCAGGACACGAGGCAGCGCGAGGCCCGAACCGTTGAGGGTGTGGAGCAGACGTGGTCGCGCTCCGGCCTCGGGGCGGTATCTAATCTTGGCTCTGCGGGCCTGGTAATCGGTGCAGTTGGAACAGGAGCTTACCTCAAGCCATTCCTGGCCTCCAGGCGCCCACATTTCGATGTCGTAAGTCCGCACCGCCGACGCCGACAATTCGCCTGTGGACAGCTGTAGCACTCGATACGGCATTTCCAGCTTTGCCGCGACTTCCTCCGCGTTGGCTACCAGCTTTTCCAGTTCGTCATCCGACGTTTCCGGTTCGACGAATTTGAACATCTCGACCTTTTCAAACTGGTGAACGCGCTTGATGCCCCTGGTGTCCCGGCCTGCCGAGAATTTCTCTCGACGCCAGCAGGGGGTGTGAGCGACGTAGTAGAGGGGCAAGACGCCCGGCTCAATGATCTCGTCCCTGTGAATGCTGTTTATGGCGGCCTCAGCGGTTGGGAGCATCCAGAGGTCGTCTTCCTCGTCGTGGTACATTTCTTCCTGGAAGTGAGGCAGGTGCCCGCTTGCGGTGACGGTGTCCCGGTTGACCATGAATGGCACGTACATCTCCTGGTATCCATGCTGGTCGACATGGAGGTCGATCATCCAGTCGGTCAACGCTCGCTGAAGCCGAGCGCCTTTGCCCTGAAGGATGTAGAATCGAGAAGCCGCTAATTTTACGCCTCGCTCGAAGTCGATGGCGCCGAGATTGCGGCCAAGCTCCCAGTGAGGCAACGGCTCGAAGTCGAAGGTTGGCAGTTCACCAACGGTGCGCTCGACCACGTTGCTTTCCTCGGTTAGGCCGATGGGAGCGTCCTCTCTAGGAACGTTGGGGATGTTGAGCAGGTGGGCGTTGATCCCTTCGTCAGCGACTCGAATCACGTCTTCAAGCTCACGGATTCGCGAGCCGACGTCGCGCATTTCCTCAATCAATTCGGCGGGACGCTCTTTGGCCTGGCCCAACTCGCGGCTGACCACGTTTCGGCGGGCGCGAAGCTGGTCTGCCTCGGCGATGGCGGAACGTCTTTGTTGGTCCAACTCAAGGAGTTCGCCTATGGGCGCGGACGCTCCTCTGGACTCCATTGCGCGGCGGACCATGTCAGGATCGTTGCGTATGAGTTCCAGGCTTAGCAATCTCTACCTCCGGGATTCGGCGGACAGTAATTTTGTGTTCGGTGGCTGCGGTTGGATTTCGTGGCGTTCAGTATAACGGTCGCCTGCGCAGAATCGAAACTTTATTGTGACTTAAATCGTGATAAAAAAAGCCACCTCGACATGGTGAGCCGCGGCGAAGCATCTGGCCTTAGTTGAATAACCGTCCGATTGGACACGACCAGATTCTTCACATCCGCTCAGAATGGCGAATCCGGACACCTGAAAACCTGAAACCTGACCCCTAATTAACCGAGTATCTCTCGGAGTCGCTGGGCTATGACGTGTTCTCCACCCTCCTTGAGGGTTAGCATTCGGATGGCGAGGCTTTTCTCCTCAGGCAACTCGCGCACCCAGATGCTGGGGTTGCCGTCCTTCAGTTCGTCGATGACGTCTTGGGCGGATTTGCCGGCCTTCTCAGGGTCGATGGTGAGCATCAGGGCTTCGGCAGGGGCGTCCGCTGGGTAGTCTGAGAATGTGACGCCCTCAAATTGGGGCAGTTCGTTTCTCATCGTGTCGATTCGGGCTTCGTAGCTGGCGAAGCGATCCTCGTGGTTCATTGTGAGCCACTCTCGTAGAGCGCCGTAGACCGCGACGACTTCCTGCCGATCAACTTTCATTGGCCTGCCAAATGACCGCACTGGGGAGTCCTCGAAACCGATGAAACTGTGGGAGCGGGCGACGCTCACCAGGTCTTTGCGTCCGGTGAGAATCCCGCTAGAGTTCACGGCCCCGAAATACTTGGCTCCATATGCCACAAGGTCTGCGCCAGACTTGACGTAACTGCTTAGTTTATCGGTGGGATAGACCTCGCCTGCGGCGTCGACGATGATGGGGATATCGTGGCTGTGGCCAATGTCGATGACCTGCTCCAGTGGGAGCGCGCCGGGGTTGCGGTCTCCTGGGGCCAGGTAGTGGATAGCGGCGGTGTTCGGGCCAATGGCCTCTTCAAGCTGCTCGACAGTCGTTTGGTCTTCGTCGCCGATCTCTATCAGTTTGCCACCAGGGATCGACATGGTCCGGTCGTATTTGATTCGGAGTTGACGCTGGATAATGATTTCGTTGGGCATGCCCGTGGTGTCAGGAATTTGCTCGATTCGGTCAACGTCGTCTCCGGTCATGCAGGCGGCGGCTGCGTAGGCCAGCGCAGCGGCGCACCCGGATGTGACCAACGCGCCCTCAACGCCCAGCATCTCCGAGATTCGCGAACCGACCGAATCCATTAGGTCGCCCATGTTCACATAGTAGTCCTCAATCGAGTCCATGAGCGTTTTTACCGTGTCGGAGGGCGTCCCACCGCCGAGCAAGGTTCGGTTGCCCTGGGCGTTCAATACGGGCCGGACGCCCAGTTCGTCGAAAATATTATCCATTGATGACTCCTGTTTGGGCTTGAATGATGTGTATTCTATGACCGTCGAACCGGACGCGCAACCGCTGGCAAAGCATCGTCATATCGTGGGCAGGGGAGTATAATTTCTACATACACAACCAATATTGGATTTGCAGTCGTGGAGTATTGTGATGCCCGATGAGCAATCGTATGTCACGGAATTTTCAGACGACCTTATTACTCGGCCCAGAGCGCATCTGAGGCTGTTGTTGAGCCAGGATGATGACGGCCTTGCCCTATCTTATGAGGACAATTTGCTGGCCCGGTGCCACCTGACACGAGAAGGGATGATCGCCGGCGGATTTCTCGCTCGCTCATTGGGTGTCAAGGTTCCGCCACTCGGAGAGTCGGTGACAGCGAGGGTCTCCACAGGCGTGTTGTATCGAGCGCTGGGAATCTGCCAACTCGATTTCAAAATAGACGCATCATATGTGGTGCTGGAGCGGCTTCTTGAAGAGGCTGACATGCAGCGAGGCGCCAAGAGCCTGGCTGAGTGACCTCGTTGAATTAGACTGGGGGTTGGCTCTATAATCTTCGAAGGTTTGCGCAGACTTTAAGTTCCGACGGAGCATTCTTTGGCGGTCGATTACTCTAAACTAACCACGGGTCAAATCGTATCCCACCATACCTACCAACTGGATGAGGATATGGTCGGAGAATATCTTGGCGCCGTGAAGGATGTTTCTGACTTGCCGCTAAGGGATGATGGCCGACGATTGGCCCCTCCGATGTCGATGGCCGCGCTCAGTCTGCGCGGCGTCGTTCAGGACCTTCAGATTCCGGGCGGCACTTTGCATGTTGGACAGGAATTCGAGTTCACAAAGGCTGTAACGGTTGGATCGACGCTGGAGTGCGAAGCCACGCTGGCGCAAAACTCTGTGCGTGGCGGTATGAGGATAATGGTAGTCACTTCAACTGTGCGCGATGCCGACGGGGTTGAGGTCATGTTCGGTAAGAGCACGATCATGCTGCCCGAAGACCTGCTGTCAGGAGATGACGATTGAACGAAGGAGACACTCTGCTGACAGTCGAAAAAACGTTCAGCCAGGATGACGTGAACCGATACGCCGACGCAGCTGGAGACCACAACCCGATTCACGTTGACCCAAACTTCGCGGCAGGTTCTCAGTTTGGGCGTCGGATTGCCCACGGCATGATGATCGCGGCGTCTATTTCTGAGATGATGGCCCAGGCGTTTGGACAGGATTGGCACAAGTCTGGCCGGATGAAGATTCGATTTCGAGCGCCGGTGTTCCCTGGCGAGACCGTTCGAGCGTCGGGCACAGTCAGGTCGGTACGACAGATTGAAGATGCCACCGAAGTGGCAGTGTCTGTTCAAGTCACTAAGGCGAACGACGAAGCTGCAATTACCGGCGACGCGCGAGTCAGGATCGAATAGTTCTGACTTCGTGCGGCGATTATAGGGAGAAATAATTTGACCGCAGAAAAAGGGCCCATCCGAATCGCTGTTGACGCCATGGGTGGAGACCACGCGCCTGGAGAGATTGTGAAGGGCGCTGTGGAGTTCGCCAAGTCGGGCGATGCGCAGATTCTGCTGGTCGGCGACCCTGAGCAGGTCGGCGCTGAATTAGCCAAGCACGACACCGAAGGGGCGCCGATCGCCGTGATTCCGTCTGATGGCGTCATCAAAGAGGGCGACGCGCCCGCGCTGGCTCTGAGACAGAATCCTAGAGCGTCGATTCTGGTATCGACGGGCCTTGTCAAGAAGGGCCAGGCAGACGCGTCTGTGACGATGGGTTCCACGGGCGGGGCGATGGCTGCGGCGGCGGTGATTCTCGGCCTCGCCAAAGGGATTGAACGCCCCGCGCTGGGCGGGCCTGTGATCGGCATGGCTCCCAGGACGGTGATCGTCGATCTTGGGACGAACGTGGACTGCCGACCTCAACAATTGGTGAGTTTTGCTGTCATCGGAGATGTGTTCGCCAAGCATTTCTGGAATATTGAGAAGCCGAGAGTCGCTCTACTGAGCGTCGGCGCGGAGTCTGGCAAAGGGAACCGTCAGGTAAGAGAGACATCTGAGCTTCTGGAAAAAAGCGGCCTGAACTTTGTCGGGAACGTCGAGGCCCACGATCTGTTGACCAACAGCGTTGAGGTGGCGGTGTGCGACGGTTTCGTTGGAAACATCGTGATGAAATTGACCGAAGGAATCGGGCGGGCCACTGCTGACCTGCTCAGGACCAGGCTCGATGGCAAGATGGCAGGCGAGGATGTGGACAGCGTCGCAGATGAGATTTTCGAGTTAAGTAATCAGGTGGAAACTCGCGGCGGCGGGCCTCTGTTTGGTGTAAACGGCGTCAGTGTCGTTGGTCATGGCGCCGCGAGGGCGGAGGCTGTGAAACGGGCTATCGGAATGGCGAAGCTGGCGGTGGATACCGGTTTCGTGTCACAGATGTACCAGGACTTGGAATCGGTGCACGCACGACTCGAAGAGCAATAAACTTGCTCCGCGCTTGGACTGAATCGGTGCGGTCAGGAGGATTTTTTGGGCAAGTCCGATATCGAAGGAAAATACGCTCTGGTCACAGGCTCTTCCAAGGGCATTGGCCGGGCCGTGGCGTTGATGCTGGGAGAGATGGGCGTCAACGTTGCGGTCAATTACAATAACTCCAAAGATGCCGCCAAAGAGGTCGAAGAGAATCTGCACAAGATGGGCGTCGAATCGTTCATCGTCCATGGAGATGTAAGCGATGTGGATCAGGTCGCCAAAATGATAAATCAAGTTACGAAGACGTTTGGCGGCGTAGATATTCTTGTGAACAATGCAGGAATTATCGACGACGGCCTATTGATTCGAATGTCCGACGAAGCCTGGGACAATGTAATTTCCACCAATCTGAACGGCACGTTCTACTGCACGCGCGCAGTGCTGAGAGGGATGATTCGCCGACGTTGGGGAAGGATTATCAATATTGGTTCCGTTGTGGGCATTCGCGGGAACATTGGTCAGGTGAACTATTCGGCGTCAAAAGCGGCGATCATCGGATTCACGAAAGCTCTGGCGAAAGAGGTCGCCACGCGGAACATCACCGTGAATACCGTTACTCCAGGCTACATCAGCACCGACACCGTCGACGTGCTTCCTCAGGAGACCAAAGATCGCATCATGACATGGATTCCCCAGGGTCATTTCGGCGAGGTTGATGACGTCGCCCATCTTGTTTCATATATCGCCAGCCATAAGGCGAAGTATTTGACCGGACAGGTTATTTCTATTGACGGCGGTATGGCTATTTGAGCGTCGACGGCGAGTTTTCGTTCCAGGGAAAGGTTGCGTTGGTCACGGGCGGGTCGCGGGGCATCGGGAAGGCCGTTGCGCTTGATCTTGCTTCACGGGGCGTCCACATCGCATTCAACTACCTTCGCAATCACAAGGCCGCTTCCGAGACTCACGACGAGATTGTCGCGTTGGGAGTCCGATGCCTCAGACACCGCGCTCATCTGGGTGACGACGAGAAGATTCGCGAGCTGTTTCAGCAGGTCGAGCAGGAGTTCGGCAAGTTGGATATTCTGGTGAATAATGCGGCTACGGGCGTCCAGCGTTCTGCTTCTGAATTGGAATCGAAGCATTGGGACTGGACGATGAACGTGAACGCCAAGGGGCCGTGGCTGTGCTCGATTGAAGCCGCAAAGTTGATGGAGTCGGGCGGGCACATCATCAATATCACGAGCGAAGGGTCACGCCGAGTTCTGCCCTTTTACTTCTCAGTGGGGACGTCGAAGGCGGCGCTGGAGGCTGTGACGCGGTATCTGGCCGTTGAGTTGGCTCCGCAGGGTATCTCGGTCAACGCCGTGTCGGGCGGTTACGTCGATACTGGAGCGTTGGACCACTTTCCTACCAAAGACCAGATGTTGGAGGCCGGGCGTGACACTCCCGTTGGCCGTATAGTGACGGTGGATGACATCGCGCGCGTGGTGGCGTTCCTCTGCACTCCTGACGCCGAGATGATCCGAGGTCAGGTGCTTGTGGTGGACGGAGGAGTCACGCTGAAGGCTGATTTTTGAAGGCTAACCCTGGCCCGACAGACCGGTCACGGTTAGCGCAACCTCGCCGTCTTCAGATTGTGCCAAAATGGATGTGCCGGTTTCGACGTTGGCTTTTCTGACGTAGCCTAAAGCATATCCCAGCCCGTCATCCGCATCGCCTACGGAGGTGAGCTGCCCGACGTTCTTGCCGTCCACGGTCAAAGGCGTTCCCGGCGCAGGAACAGCGTCTTCGGTTTTCCATTCCAGCTTCACGAGATGCTTCTGCACTTTTTCGTAAGCGTTGAGACGAGACACAACCTCCTGGCCGATGTAACAGATTTTGTTGAAGCTGATATGGGGTCGCAGGCCTGCCTCCAGCGGGTTGAAGTCCTCGGTCAGTTCGCCTGTTGCAGACGGAACGGCCATCGAGATGCGAAGATTTTCCGCTGTGGAGCTGGACGCTTGAGCGACGTTATGCTGATCGAACGCTGATATGGCCTTGTCTTTTTCTTCTGTGCTCACAATGAACTCGAAGGTTGGTAGGTTGAAATGGTCGGTCCTCACAAGGGACGCTCCGTCGAAGGAATCGACCATGATGGGCGCGTAGAGTTCCAGATCGTCTACGTCGATGCCCAGAGCCTTTTGGACAGCCTCGGCAGATTTGGGGCCGACGATGGCGATCATCGCGGTGTCATCGGTGATGTCGTTGGATGTGACATCCTCCACAAATGTGTAGAACTCAATCCAATCGGCGACTTGCTGTTGGCGCCCAGGGCTTGTGAGGATCAATAGAGAGTCCGCTAGGGGAATAACGGAGAGCAGGTCTATGATTCGGCCCTTGTTGTTGGTGAGAACCGTTCCCATGCCCTGAGTCGGCGTGAGGTGTTCCAGATTGTTGGTGGACAGCCTGTTGAGAAGATCAGCGGCGTCATCGCCTGAAACCTGTAGCCGTCCAACGTCTGAGCGGTCAATCAAAGCCGCGTGAAGGGTTGCAGATTCGAGTTCACTAATTTGAATGAGCCTAGAGTTTTTGGATTCTGCGAGCGCCATCGGGATTGCCTCCTGCGGAAACGAGAATCGCCGCACGGGTTAGTGCGGCGATTCATTCTGTCAAATTATGGTCGAACCGGACTTAGACGCTGAACGATGTCCCGCAACCACAGGTCGTTTTGGCGTTGGGATTGTTGAAAACGAAACCCTTTCCATTGAGTCCGCCGGAGTACTCAAGGCTGGTGCCAGCGAGAAAGATGTACGACTTTCTGTCGACATACAGTTCTATGCCGTGCTCTTCGATGACTTTGTCGTCGTCGAACGGCTCTTCCACCAGATCAAGCGTGTATGTCATACCGGAGCATCCGCCGCCCTTGACTCCGACGCGGAGGTTCGAGCCGGGTTTGCCCGCCTGTTCGGAGAAGACTTTTATGTAGTCGGCGGCGTCCTCTGTGATGGTGATGGTCAGCGGTTGAGGCATCGTCTTGTTCATACTGTCCTCTTGTTGATTTCTACTGTATGTTGGCAGGCACAGGCCTTAGTAGTAACTCCATTTTACAAACTAAACACATCGGCGTCAATCAAACCAAGCCACAGCATGCGAGATATTCCGGGCTACAAGGCGTCAAGCCCGAGCCGGTATCTAGTGAGTGACAAAGTGTTGTGGAGTTAGGCCACTTTAGGCTTTCGCCCGGGTTTCATTTTTCCTTTTTGAATCTTGAATGTTACTGGCAGTTTTCGCTGTATATCCACTACATGCCCGCACTGGAGGCATTCTTGATACTCGCCATAGTGATCGGAACGGATATTCAGATCGCCTTCACACCGAGGACAGGCTCGGAACATCACCGCCATGCATCTCTCCTTGAATTCGTGCCTGATATGCGAGTTAACCGCTGAAAATAATTCGGCAGTAACGAGCATCAAAATTACCACGCAATGGGCCGATTGTCAAACTTTTTATGCAAAAAGTGTAAAAAAGGTAATTTATGTCTACAAGCGCCAATTTTCAAGGATTGCCAGATGCCAACAATGGGTTCGTTTTCATGCAAGTTGACGCCACAGAATGCTGGAAATATACTCCGCTAGATGCCCATATGGCAGGAGAGGGAGTTATGGCAGAATTCAAAGGCAAAGTGGTGATTGTCACGGGCGGAGCGCTGGGCATAGGCGGCGTCACAGCGGAAGAATTTGCCAATCGTGGCGCGCTGGTTGTTGTGGCTGACATCGATCGAGACGCCGGCGAAGTGATTGAAGGGCGCATCAGGGCCGAAGGCAATGACGCGGTGTTCGTTGAGGCGGATGTGTCGGTCTCCAGGCAGTGCCAGATTGTGGTGGAGCGAGCGGTTGGAGAGTTTGGTGGCGTGGACATCCTGTTCAACAATGTTGGCATCCAACCTCCAACGTCCTACTTGAATGTCGAAAATACGCCAGAAGAGACATGGGACAGGATTGTCGGCGTCAACCTTAAAAGTCATTTCCTGATGGCCAAGTTCGCGATTCCCGAGATGCGGAAACGCGGCGGCGGGGTGGTTATCAATAATGCCAGTGTTCAGGGTCTTCAGTCTCAGCGATTGGTGCCTGCGTACGCGGCGAGCAAGGGTGGCGTGCTCTCATTGACGCGTCAGATGGCACTAGATTACGCGGCGGAGGGCATTCGGGTTCTGGCAATTTGTCCTGGCACCATCGACACGGATATGGTCAGGACGGTTGCCTCTCTGGAGGGCGGCGATATTGAGGAGACCCTCGACCGCTACGGCGCGAGTCACCCGATAGGGCGTATTGGAACAGGACAGGATATCTCGAATCTGGTGATGTTTCTCGCCAGCGATGCGGCATCGTTCATGACTGGCAGTCATGTGATTGTGGACGGCGGATACATGGCCCTGGGCGCGTGGGCCGGCGGCGCAGGCGCGTCTCAGGACTGAATTTTTGGATTGGCGCGATAGTGGTTGAAATTTCGCGAGTTGGTTTGACCGGTGAACCCGAACCAGAATTGATGATGACGGAGGGCGTATGATGGCGATTCTCAACAATCGGCTCGATGTGTCGACGCTGGTAGATGGGCTTGACCACGCTGAAGGAGTCGCTTGGGGATTGGACGGGTTCGCCTACGCGGGCGGCGAAGCAGGGCAGGTCTATCGTGTCGACGTTGAGAGAGGGGAGTTGTCACAGTTCGCCCAGGTTACGGGTGGATTTATCCTGGGGATGGCCTTGGACGCTGACAACAACGTCTATGCCTGCGACACGGGCAGTCACAGCGTTGTTCGCATAACTCAGGGGGGAGTTGTTTCGACGTATTCAACTGGGGCTGCTGACGAGCCATTCCACTTCCCAAATTATCCGGCATTTGACAGCCAAGGGAACCTGTATGTCGCGGCATCTGGTGACTGGGACGCTCGCAACGGGAAGGTGTTCAAGATTGCTCCCGGCGGCGCTGGTGTGGTTTGGAATGATGAACTTGTCGATTTTCCCAATGGTCTGTGCCTGGGGCCCGACGGGAAGTTCCTTTATGTGGTGATGAGTCTAAATTCTCCCAGGGTTGTGCGAATGTCGATTTTGGGTTCCGGAGATTCGGGAGATGTTGAGACGGTGGTTGAGTTGCCTGGCACCGTGCCGGACGGCGTTGCTTTCGACACTGACGGGAATCTTTACATCTCTTGTTATCGACCTGATCGCATCTATCGGCTGTCACCCACAGGCAACCTCGACGTGCTGGCAGAGGACTACGAAGGCACATTGATCGCTGCGCCGACGAACATCGTGTTCTGCGGACCAGAGCTGGGAACCCTGATTTCCGCGAACCTGGGCAGGTGGCACCTGACTCGTTACAATGTGAAGTCCAAAGGCATGTCGCTCCACTATCCAAAAATCGGGTGATTTGTCAGTTTACGGTCAGTTGCGCGGTTGCTGGCGCCAATGGCCCATAAGTGAAAGAGACCTCGTATGTTCCGGGTTTATCGTAGGTGTATGTCTCTTCCCAGTGTCTGCTGAATGTTGAGCCTTTGGTGGACATGACACAACCTGGCATCATCGCGATTCGATTGCCGTCCCCTAAACTCCAGGTGACGCCCTGGCAGTAGAGGTTCTGATCGTCGTCCGCGCCGCCGACTATGTCTGTGATTAGGCGGACAGTCAGAGGGCTTCCACTTACAGTTTCGACTCTAAGTTGTGCCGTTGCCTGGCTGTCCACGTTTCCAGACGTCCCAGATTGCTTCTTGGGTTGGACTATCAGCGTTGCGACTTGGGCCGCCTTTGTCTGGCCCGCCGTTCCGGGATAGGGATCGATAGAGACAAAGGTTATTACAAAGTCTCCGAGGCTTGCGGTGGCGGGCGTGGACTGTTGTGGCTCAAGGATGATCTCAGTTGTGCCTAACATTTCTCCCTGAATGGCTGCGCTGACGACGATCACAGCCTGACCCATCCATATGCAGGTCACGTTGGCCGGACAGCGGGAGTCGTTGATTGACTCTAACGTCACCTCCATCTCCTCGCTTCCAACGTTTACGCTTGACCCTTGAGAAATTCCGAATGGCGACCCGTACTTTGCGTCGCCGGTGTTAGATGACGGAGGCGAAACCACGATGTTGAGTGGCGCTGTTTTGCCGTTCACGTCGACGGTGAATTCCACTCCCGGCTCAAAATCCGAGCCGAGGTTCACGTGAATAACTACCATGCGATATATCTCAGCGCACATGGCATTTGGGTCTGCCGGGGCAAGATTGGTGACCGAAATGAAAACTACCGTGCCGTTCCTTGTGACCTCGGACTCCCCGGAGTCGTAGCAGGCATTGGGAAGCCCGACGGTTATTACCGCTGTGTACTGCGGAGGAAGGCTCTTGGTGGCCAATATCTGTATGTTTTCGATGGGGGCTGGGACTTGTTCCCGATCTGATGCAATTGGCGAGGGCTGTGGAGCGCGGCATCGGACTGCGGGGTCTATTGCCTGCACCTTTCGGATTTCGCCGTTGATCTCCACTGGATAGGTTTCGCAGGCAGTGTAGACGCTTCTTAACTTGGCCTGATTATTGACGATGCCGTAGATTGACGCGCAAGCAATGTTTCCGCCCGATGGAACGCTATTCATGACGATCACAGCGATCACGTCGCCGCGCTGGTTGACATCAAATTGGGCCAGTTTGGCGCATCCGTTGGGCAGCCCAGAAACAATGGTTAGCGTGGCTTCGCCGGTTTGGCGGTTGGTGATGTTGATCTGCACGCTCTCGATGGGCGCTGGGACGTCTGTCATGTCGGGATTGGAAGGCTGTTGGGCGCTCCCTGAATTTCCGTCCGTGAGTTGGTAAGATTCCCCGTTAACCACAAGAGTGTACGCAATATCGGGATCGAAGTCTGAACCCAGAGCTACGTTTTCGACGATCGTGCGGTAGATTTCAGCGCACGCCTGGGTTGCGTCTGCGGGGACCAGATTGGTGACATCGATTCTGACAGTTTCGCCGTCACGCTCGACGATTGACTCTCCGAAGTCGTAACAGGCGTTTGGAAGGCCAATGGTGATTGCGACGAAATACTGCGCCGGAAAGCTCTCGGCGACATTTATTTGAACATCCTCGATTGGGGCGGCGACGCTTTCTCTGTGTTCTATGGGTTCGGATGTTGGAGCGCGAACAGGCGTGGAGTCGCCGGGATTCGCGGGATTCGTGCCAGCGCAGGCCAATATCAGCATGAGGGCCAGCGTTGTTCCGATCATGCTGGCGGTTTTCTTTGTCAGGGTCATCGAGTCATTTCTTCCGAAGGTCGTTTCAGCTCGTTATATATAAAGACGCTCAGAGGCGAGGATTTGTTGCAATCATCCGAGATTTGGCGACACTAAGATTCGGAACACGTCTTTCGTCGGCGCGAGCATTCTTTTGAAGCCCGTGTCGATTACCTGATCCAGGGAGATGACGTCCGATATGAGTTGACGGGTCTTTATTTTCCCCTCGGCGATTAGGCGAACCGCCTCCTCAACGTCCTTTTGTTGGTAGGCGAGGGAGCCGGAGACTCTGACCTCGGAGGCTACCAGGGAATTGAAGTCGAAGGTCGGCGTTGATGTGTATATGGCGACCAGGACCACATGGCCTCCGCTGCGCACAAGATCGACGGACAGAGCGGTTGTCTCGCTGGAGCCGGCGGCGTCGATGACGATGTCCGGGCCGACGCCGTCAGTCAATTCGCTGATTCTTTCGGAGAGGTTTTCGGTGAGCGGATTGATTGTAGCGTCCGCTCCCAACTCTGCTGCGAGGTCGAGGCTAATCTGGCGAGGGTCCACGGCTAGCGCCTTTGCGCCCCTGCCTTTCGCCGCCTGCATTGCCAGCATGCCGACTGTGCCGACGCCTATGATTGCCACCGTGTCATCGTCAGACGCTCCGCTTCGCCTGACGGCATGGATCGCGACGGAAGTCGGCTCGATGAGGGCGGCGTCTTTACTGTTAACCTCGTCGGGCAGTCTGACCAGTCGGTCTGCCCTCCAGACGATTCGTTCGGCCAGTCCTCCGTCGATGGCAAATCCGACGGCGGCCATGTCAGGGCATTGAGTTGTTTCTCCTGACCTGCACCAATAGCACTTCTCGCAGGTCAAAACGCCGTTGAGGGCCACGCGGTCGCTGATTGAGATGTTCGAGACACCTGGGGCAATCTTAATCACTGTGCCGGTTATTTCGTGTCCAGTGACCAAGGGCATCATCTTGCCTGTGACCGGATTCGGAGCGTCGCCGGAGATGAACACAGGGCCGTATAAGTATTCTTCTATGTCCGTAGCGCAGATGCCGCAGAAATCGACAGCCAACTTAACTTGGCCCTGCTGGGTTTCAGGTTCGAGGACTTCTTCGACTCTTAGGTCTTTGTTGCCGTGGTAAACCAGGGCTTTCATCTCGCTCACCTTTTATTGATCTAGGGTTCAGTCTGTTGGTTCGGCGACTCTATTGTCGCATGGGGTAGCCGGTCTCGTTGACTGCGCTAGCGCTCGGTGTTAACTTCGGTCGACATGGCAGATGGTTGCCAATTGCTGGAGGGAAACGCAAGATGATCTACGATATGCGGATTTACGATTTTCAGCCTGGGTCTGTGCCGCAGTACATGGCTGCGGTGCGCGAAGTCGCGCTGAAGATTCGGGAGGACCACGGTGTCAAGCTCGCCGGCTGGTATCATACTGACGTAGGCCCGCTGAACAGAGTCGTTCATATCTGGGCTTATGAGAACTATGCACACTTCGAGAAGGCTCGCGAAGCGGTGCGGTCGGACCCTCGGTGGACGAACGACTACGTTCCCAGGGTGCGAGGACTGATTGTGAAACAGCAAGATATGATCATGCAGGGCGCCGATTTTTTCCCCGGTCCCCAGTGAGTTGAATGGGACAACACTCGGCGATTCTGGCCCTCAAATCGACATCGGCTAAAATATGACGCTATATGACGCTATATAGGGTTGCGTTTTTAGTCAATATTGGCTATATTTGGGCGTGAAAATTAACCTAAAGAGCGCCATCGCGTAGGCTGGGGCCGCCCGCCCGGGTCAGAACGTGCCGCGATGGTATATTTTGGGTGTTGTAGAAGCGATGCCGAAGATACCAAGAAGGAGAGTTCGATATGATGACTAGCTCGGAAAGAATTGGCGATGTCGTCCTAGATGTGCAAGGCCTGCGGACGTACTTCGTGACGCGGTGGGGTGTCGTTAAGGCAGTGGACGGCGTGGACTTTCAGCTCAGGAAAGGCGAAACGTTAGGCATCGTGGGAGAGTCCGGCTCCGGGAAATCGGTGACGGCGCTTTCGATCATGAGATTGGTTCCTTCCCCTCCGGGGCATATCGTTGGCGGAAAAGTTCTTCTGGAGGGCCAGGACATCCTTGAGTTAAGTGATGGAGAGATGGAGAACGTCAGAGGTTCCCGCATCGGCATGGTGCTGCAAGACCCGATGACAGCGCTGAACCCGGTGTTCGACATTGAAGACCAGGTGGGCGAGGCTTTGAGAATCCATAAGGATATGACTGGCGAAGTCCTCGAGACCGAAGTGATTGACATGCTCAGAAAGGTCAGGATTCCCGCTCCTGAAATCAGGATGAAGGACTATCCTCACCAGTTGTCTGGCGGCATGAGGCAACGTGTTGTGGGCGCAATTGGTATATCCTGCGACCCGGCAGTGCTAATCGCCGACGAACCGACAACATCGCTCGATGCGACGATTCAGGCCCAGTACCTGCGTCTTCTACGCGAGTTGCAGGAGTTGACCGGGGTAGGGATCATATTCATCACTCACGACTTTGGAATCGTCGCGAAAATGTGCGACAGAGTCGCCGTGATGTATGCGGGCAAGATTGTGGAACAGGGCGACGTGAGACAGATATTCAACAATCCGTCTCATCCGTACACTGAGGCTTTGATTCAATCGGTGCCTAAGATGGAGGTCAGGGAGGAGAGGTTGTACTCGATTCCTGGTCAGCCTCCGGCATTATGGGATCTTCCACAAGGCTGTTCATTTGCAGATCGATGCCGGCACACGCATGACAAATGTCTTGAAGCTTTTCCTGACGTGTTCGATGTAGGTGATGGTCAGGTTTCGGCATGCTATCTCAGAGAAAAGGAAGCGGTCTCTGCGGAATCGTAGTTGACCAGCGAGGTAATTGATGACGACTGAAAACGCAACAAATGGATCGAGCGAATCACTGCTGGCCGTTCGGGGCTTGAAAAAGCACTTCCAGGTGGGCAGTGGATTATTCGGCCGGAATAAGCTTTTCCTCAAGGCTGTGGATGGCGTCGACTTTCAAATCAAAGAAGGCGAAACTTACGGTCTCGTGGGCGAGTCCGGTTGCGGGAAAACGACCACCGCAAAGATGATACTGCGGTTGGAGGAGCCGACTGAAGGCACGTTTGAGTTTGAAGGCAACGACGCCGAAACCGTAGGCAAGAGCAAGGACCTCACTCGAAATTACAAGAGCAATGTTCAGGCGGTGTTCCAGGACCCGTGGGCGTCCCTGAATCCTCGGATGAGAGTGGGGAGCATTATCGCAGAACCGCTGGAAGTTAGCACTGTGATGACCAAAACGGACATCGCGGACAAAGTCGGAGATTTGCTCGTAGAGGTCGGGCTTCAGAAGGCTCAGGCAAACCTGTTTCCTCATGAGTTCAGCGGCGGCCAGCGTCAGCGAATCGGTGTCGCAAGAGCATTGGCCTTGAACCCTAAACTTATCGTTCTCGACGAGCCGGTGTCAGCGCTGGATGTCTCTATTCGCGCGCAGATCATGAACTTGCTGGAAGACCTTCAAGATGAACACGGGTTGACATACCTGCTTATAGCGCACCACCTCGCTACTGTGCGATATATGTGCGACAAGGTGGGTGTCATGTATCTGGGGCGCATCGTTGAAGAAGCGCCAACGGAGGAACTGTTCGACAACCCGCTCCATCCTTACACCAGGGCTTTGATGTCCGCGGCCTTGCCTTCGCATCCTGACATTGAACGCGAGGAGATCATCCTCACAGGCGAGGTGCCATCTCCGTTGGACCCGCCGCGTGGCTGCCACTTCCATCCTCGCTGTCCTTCAAGGTTCGAGCCGTGTGAGGGCACTGTTCCGGTAGAGACTCAACCAGTCCCCGATCATAGAGTGGTTTGCCATCTGTACTAAAGTTGGTTTAACCAAGCTCTGAGTAGAATCGAGGATTGGGCCGTATTATTACGGCCCAATCCTCTTTGTGGCAAGTTGTGAAGCGAATTCTAGGCCTGTCCCACATTGCATGTCGATTGCATAGTTAAGGCCGCTGAAATTATGGATGTGAACTGTTAACTACATCATAAGGGGCGTGCGCTAGAATGCAGCGCACGCCCCTTATGGTTTCTTTGCCAATTGCTGTTAATTCGCTGTCGGTTTCAGTCCTTGTATGCTGTCAGGCAGGATTGACTGTGAAGGTGCCAACCTTCTCGCCGTCGCACAGGATTTCGAAGGCGCCCGCGATGGCCGGGTTGAAGTCGTAACTTTGCTTGGCTCCCGACTCGAGCATCAGGTTAACAGCGGTCACGCCCGTCCCGAATGCTCCGCCAGAGGAACTAATCTCCAGGCCGGAAATTCCGTAAGTAATCTCAAAACGGTCGCCTGTCACAATCAGGGAACCAGTCGCGCCTTGAGCGACCTCAGTTGGCAATTGGATGGCCAACCGAACCCGCTGGCCCATTGTGACCGTAATGTCCGAAGGGTCGGCAGTGCAGCCCGCATCGGTCTTTTCGAGAGTGACTCGGAACTGCTCGAAGGCGGTAACAGGCGACCTGTGAAATTCCGTTATCCCGCCGCCTGGTCTTGCTGGCTTGTTATCACCCGCTTTCACGCCACAAGCAACTGCGGTTAGAGCCAGGATTGTCAGCAGTATCGGTATGCAAAGCAACATTCCCCTAGATGCTTTACCTACGTTCCCCGTTGTCACCATTATTCTAACCTCAATTTCTCGAATTTGGTTCGTAGCGTTTGTGCCGCTCACTCAAGCGCTCATCGCGCCCATTGTGGCGAGACGAATATACGCCTCTGCGATTCGATGGTCAACGATAAGGGCAGGCCGAAACCTGCCCTTATTTCAATATTCGCGTTTGGCCCAATCCGACTAGTTCAATTGCCTCAGTCGGGGGTCCAGTCGGTCCCTCAACCAGTCACCGAAGAAGTTGAGTGACATTACCACCAGGAAGATACACACTCCAGGGAAGAATGAGACCCACCATGCGTCGTTGATGAACGCCCTGCCGTCATTGACCATTGCGCCCCAAGCCGGCGTAGGGGGAGGGATGCCCGCGCCGAGGAAACTAAGAATAGCCTCTGTCAGAATCAGTTGCCCAACACGCAACGTCGCGATGACTATCACGGTGTTGATGCAACCTGGCAGGATGTGCCAGATTAGTATTCTGAATGTTGACGCGCCAACGACTTTGGCGAGCGCAACGTAATCTAATTCTTTGAGCGTGAGAACCTCCCCTCTGACATTCCTAACGAAAGGGGTCCATGATAACAATGCCAACAGGCCCAGGAGAATCGTCATAGTTTGGCCCAGGGCTATGACGACAACGATCGCTATCAGAATGAATGGCAGTCCGAGCCATACGTCTGTGATGCGCATTATTGCTTCGTCGAGGAAACCGCCGAAGTATCCGGCGACCAGTCCCATAGACACCCCGACGAGCAGGCCGCTTACGAGAGAGATTGCTGTCACGGTCAGCGAGACTCGCGCGCCATGAATTATTCGGCTCAAAAGGTCACGGCCAATGTGGTCGGCGCCGAGGATATGGTTCCACGTCGGGAATTTCGTTTTGGCAACCAAGCCCGCTGCCTCGAAAGCCGCGACTACCTGTTCTTCAGTCTCGTCGCCTGTGAGGGGGATATCATACAGCGCTCCGGCTTCCTTGATGCCGACATTGACGGGCACAGGGAACACAAGAGGGTCGCCTGTCGGTTTGACGTTCAAAACGATGGGGCTGTACCAAGCGGGAGGCAAGTTGCGGTCGTCTGGCCGCGCGATTATTGGGTTATGCGGCGCCAGAAAGTTGGCGAAGATTCCTGTGAAGATCAATACAACAAGAATCGCCACCGGAATAATCGGCCAACGCCTGATTATGTACCACACTTGCCCCACACCGCTTCGATCGCTACCGACTTGTTTCGCGAGGTCTGCAGTAATATCTGCTTGTGCCATGTTTTTCCTTCTATGCGTACCGAATTCTTGGGTCGATGTATGCGTATAGCAGGTCTGTGATGAAGTTGAATCCTACATACATTCCTGTGAACACCAACACGGTCCCAACCATGATCGGGAAGTCGTTGTTGTTGATCGCCTCGAAAGCCAGCCTGCCGAGGCCTGGAATCGAGAAAATGGTTTCCGTGACTACTGCGCCGGTGATGAACCCGGTCAGCAGTAGGCTGGAGAAAGTCAGCGGCGCGATCAGGGCGTTTCGAAAGGCATGCTTCCAGATCACTGCGTTGTTGGAGACGCCCTTTGCTCTGGCGAGCTTAACGTATTCGGAGTCGAGCACCTCAAGCATGGAGGAACGAGTCAATCGCAGGTAGGTCGCCGAGGCGATCCACCCGAGGGTGACGGTCGGCATTACATAGTGCTTCCATGAGAACATCCCTTCACCGAGAGTGCCTGTAGGCAACCACCTCAACTGGACCGAGAATATCAATATGAGCATGATTCCAAGCCAGAACACCGGGAGCGCCTGGCCAAACAGCGCGAATCCGCGAGCGATATAATCCCAAACGGAGCCTCGCTTCACAGCCGAGAGCACGCCCAACGGGATGCCTATGATGGACGCGAAGAGGTATGAGGCCAGTCCAACTTTCAGTGTTGGTGGGAGGCGATTCTTTATCTTGCCGAGAACAGATTTACGATCAAGCAGGCTGTCTTGCCAGTTCCCTTTCAATATGTTGCCGAGCCAAACGCCGTACTGCCAAATTATCGGCTTGTCCAGACCTAGTTCGACGCCAAGAGAGTCCCATCTCTCCTGAGTGATGCCATAGCCACCCTCCTGGGCATACAGGAACCTGGGGTCGCCTGCCATGCGTGAAAGGGCGAAAGTTATCAGTGTTGCTCCGACCAGCGCAAATATGGCGAAGAAAAACCGCCTAATTATGAATCGCTGCATGGGTCAGATTCCTCCCTTACCGATTTGCGCTCCGAATTGCATGCCTAATATACGCTGTGTCAGCCTTGGTGGATTGGCTGTGGAGAGATTACTACATCATTAACGAGTACGCAATGCTATGTGGTTTGCAGATTCAACATAGTCCGTAGTGTCGCAAAAACGCCCCCCGCAATAAGCAATCTCACCACGGGGGGCGCCACTCAACGCCGGTCATAAAAACGAACTAGCGTTACTTCAGTTTGATGGAGTTGACTTCTGTGATACCGTGCAGGTTGCCATTGGCTG
>ENA-ORDI01000151-ORDI01000151.1-marine-metagenome-genome-assembly--contig:-NODE-151-length-48226-cov-6.184407_pt1 | contig 48226 bp, 49 predicted proteins | sample MGYA00248628_ERZ508525 | MGnify/ENA primary metagenome ERZ508525 (study PRJEB26195, sample SAMN05422138) | marine metagenome | isolation source: East of Porto Seguro, South Atlantic Ocean | place... | reverse complement strand
AACATCGGCATGACCACGTGGATGTAGTCTTCGGAGTCGGTGGGTTTGAAGACGCCGGGGCTGGACGATGTGGTCGTTTCTAGGGCAACTTTACCTCGTTCCAGCACCTGCAGCACGTCTAGCAAATACCGGCTGTTGAAGGCGATCTTGCCCTCCCCACCTTCGATGGAATCGGCCACCACTTCGTCCTCGTTGTCTCCGATCTCTTCCGACTTGGCCGAGATAATCACCTTGCCCGGGGAATCGCCGTTCTCGCCGGGCACCACATGAAGCCGGATAATGTTGCTACCGTCCCGGGCGAAAATGGCCGCCGTGCGCGCCGCCCGCAGCAACGCCGGCAGGTCGAAGATAGCGCGAGTTTCGTAGGATTGGGGAATAAGTTGCTCGTAGTTGGGGAAGGAGCCTTGCAGCAATTGGGAAACCGTCTCGATCGTCTGGCTGCCGGTAATCCGGAACAGGACCTGTCCCTTGGCCGGAGACATCACAATTTCGACCGGCTCCTCTTGATCGCTCAACATCCTGCCAATCTCGTTCAACGTGCGGGCCGGAACTATAACCTTCATCTCGGTATCAATCGGTGCGTTCAAAGCGCCGTGCTGCACCGCCAAGCGGAACCCGTCGGCGGCGGCCAAGCTGAACTTGTCTCCTCCCAACTTGAGTTCAACCCCAGTCAAAACTGGGCGGGATTCCTCAGTGGCCGCTGCAAAGGCTACACGGTTGATGGCCGCCCTCAATACTGCAGGGTCGATGCTAGCCGCGATTCCGTCTTCCACCGTGGGAATGGGAGGAAATTCGCTGGGATCCGCGCCGTGAATGTTAGCCTTATTTTGCCCGCAGGAAAGCTTTAAAACACCTGACCCCTGCTCCAATTCAATGTCGATCCGTTCGCTGGGCAAGGAGTTGACGAATTCGGTGAGCAGCCTGGCGGGAACAGTAATGGTTCCTTCTTCCTCAACCATCGCCCCGATCCAGGTAGTCATGGCGATCTCCAGGTTCGTCGCCGACAGCTTTAGCATCGACTGGTCCGTGCTGATCAGCACGTTCTGGGTGATGGGCAAGGTGGACCGGTTGGCTACCGCCCGGCCGACGATACCTAGTCCCCGGCTCAGGTTTTCCTGCAAGCAAGATAATTTCATAGTCGGATCACCTGACATGAAGATGATGATTGGTACAATTCTGGTATCAACAGAGGTAGATTTCCCTTATGGGCAAGCTTGGCCCGTCCAGCCCGGACAGGCTCGCCTGAATGGTAACGGATATTATGGCACCCCAAGGCGACAAAAACAACTTATGTAAAGCTATATCATTCACCGTATCTGAGACGTATCGATGGCGTCATTCGGGTTCGGCCTAATTTCCACTCCTGCGTTTGCTATAATAGCCTCCGGCAACGACCGCCTACCCAGGCTCAGCCACTGATTCCAGCGCTGCTTTCTCTCCGGCACGTACCGGAGACGGGGTCTAATATGACGGATTTTCTGTTCCATGACGATAGCTATCTACGGGAGTTCGATGCCAAGGTTACTGGTGTGACCGATGATGGAGTCGTCCTGGACCGCACCGGATTCTACATAGGAGGGGGCGGCCAGCCCTATGACACCGGTACGCTGGTCGTTGAAAATGAAGAACGGCTTGTAACAAAAGTCGGTAGGTTGGCCGGAGATATCGTACATACTATAGAAGGGCCGGTGCCTTCGCCAGGGACCGTTGTCACTGGGCGTATCGACTGGGATCGGCGGTTTTCTCTGATGCGAACCCACACCGCATTGCACATCCTATGCGGCGTGATCTGGCGGGATTACGGGGCAAAGGTTACCGGAGGGGACATGCGGCCCGGCGAGGCTAGGATGGATTTCGAACTGGAATCCATGAGCGCCGAGTTCGCCGAAGAGATCGCCGAGCGGATCAACGCGGAAGTCGCGGCGGCCCGTGACGTGTTGGTGAATCGTCTAACCCGCCAACAAGCCGAGATGCAACCCGACCTGATCAGAACCAAGATCAATCTCCTTCCGGCAAACATAGAGGAAGTTCGCACCATAGACATACAAGGATTGGACATGCAAGCGGACGGTGGCACCCACGTCGCCAACACTCGGGAAGTGGGCGGCATCAAGGTGGTCGGCCACGAAAGCAAAGGGCGCATCAACAAGCGGCTTCGCATCGCCCTCATCGACCCGTAACCCCGGCTACTGACTATCGTGACCGGCCGGATATCAGTCACCCAGGGCGATATTACCCAACTGAGGGTTGATGCCATCGTTAACGCCGCAAACCCTTCCCTCCTGGGCGGCGGGGGTGTGGACGGCGCGATCCATCGGGCCGCGGGACCGGAGTTATTGGAAGAGTGCCGGGGACTGGGCGGCTGCCGCACCGGAGAAGCAAAGATTACCAAGGGGTACAACCTGACCGCTAGCTGGGTGATTCACACCGTTGGGCCGGTTTGGAACGGCGGCGGTTCTCGCGAAGAGGAAATGCTGGCCAGGTGCTACCAAAATTGCCTGGCATTGGCCAGTGAATACGGGATCCGGACCATTGCTTTTCCCGCGATCAGCACCGGGGTCTACCGGTTTCCCGTGGACCTGGCGTCACAGATCGCTACCAAAGAAGTGGCGGAATTTCTCAAAAATGACCTTCCGGTAGAGAATGTCGATTTCGTTTGCTTTAACGACCTGACTTACAATTCATATCTCGCCAGATCAGCATCGATCTCTGGGGAGATTTAATCGTCACACCGGCTGAGGCGTGCGGCTAAAGCGGACGATTCCCTGGATCCCCCCTTCCGCCGAAGGGCCGGAACGACGGGCGCCTGGCTGATACACTACCTTGGGTTAGAGTTGAAGAAACCCCAGGTAGCCACAGAGCAGACTTCGGCTCCTGCGGAACGGGCGCCATGGACTTCGGAACACCCGCCAAATTAAACGAATCGTTGTATAGGAGCGGCCTGAAATGTTAGCCACCGAACGTTGGCGGCAGATGATTGATGTGGAGCACGCCCAGTCGGATGAGATGCGCGGCGCCGTTCCTGCGCCTACCGACCACTGGCGGCCCTACGCTGCCAACTTCCGGGCGGACCCTCGGCGTACCGGAGACGATCTGGTTGATCTTTTATTGGAGTACATCAGCCCGGATCAAACCGTGCTGGACGTGGGCGCTGGCGGGGGCCGCCTGGCGTTACCGATCGCGCTCAAATGCCGAAGCCTGGTCGCCGTGGAGCCCTCCGAAAGCATGGCCGATGTGCTGACTCAACAGGCCCAGGAATCCGGCATCGAGATCGTTTCCGTGGTGCAAGAAGAGTGGCAAGACGCTCAAGTCGACCCGGTCGACATCGTGCTGTGCGCCCACGTTATTTACACCATTCGGGACATCGGGGGTTTCTTAAAGAAACTGGACGCCCACGCCAAGAAAAGCGTGTTATTGGTGGTCTACAATGCTCCTCCCCAGAGCCAGATCTACGGCATTTGGCAGGAGGTCCACGGCAAGGAACGCTTGCCACTGCCCAGCCTGCCCGAACTGAAGGAAGTGCTGGAAGAACTGGGGATAAACCATCAAGTGGACTTGATGCCGCCTCAGTCGCCCCGGGGGTTTGATAACCTGGAAGATGCTATAAGCCAATTGAGCCGGCGGCTCTATGTGGCGGAGGGCAGCGCCCAAGCACATCGGTTGGAACAAGTGCTGCCCGGATTATTAACGGAAGAAGAAGGCGCTTTGCATATCCGAGACTCCCAGCCCCTGCGCCCGGCCCTGGTTTCGTGGCAACCTAACCATCCCGCATAGCGAATCTTGCGGATAAAAATGAGGAGACTGCATTTATGCTTGGCAAATCCAGCGACCTATCCGGCCTCTCCGTCCTTGGGTCGTTCGCTCATCCCGATGATGAAGGTTTCGGATCCGGCGGCACCCTGGCTATGCTGGTAGACCGGGGCGCCCGGGTATCCATAGTTTGCGCCACCAACGGTGATGTCGGTGAGATAAGCGACCCGGCTCTGGCTACTCCCGAGAATCTGTTCCAGGTGCGACAGGAGGAATTGCGCGAGGCCATGGCCGTTACCGGTATACAGGACGTTCGTTTTCTGGGTTACCGGGATTCAGGAATGGACGGCACGCCGGATAATGACCATCCCGACTGTCTATTCCAAGCTCAACCGGACAAGGTTGCCGAAAGGCTGGCCGAAATCATGGTTGAAGTCCAAGCCGACCTGGTCCTGACCCACGATCCAACCGGAGGTTACGGGCACCCCGACCATAAAATGGTCTATGAGTTTACCACCCGGGCTTTCCCCTTGGCCGTGGACGCGCTGACCGCGGGAGAATCGGGTAGCGGAGACCGGACCTGGGGTCCCCAGCGGCTGTACTATGTTTGCTTTCCCCGTAGCAACTTCCGCCGGATGTGGCAACAGATGAAGGAATTGGGGTTAGAGCCTCCCTTCGCCAGTCAGATGGTGGATAGCATAGGTTCCCCCGACGAAGCGGTGACGACGACCCTTGATGTGAGCGCCTATGTGGATATCAAGCGAGAGTCGCTGAATCGCCATCGAACCCAAATGAGGTTGGACGGCGCATTCGCCAAGATGCCCGAAGAAATGATGCGGGAAATAATGAGCACCGAGTATTTCACCTTGGCATTCCCTGAAAACGCGGACAAAAACGTCGATCTGCTGGCGGGGCTTTAGTATTTGTTCGATTGGCGGCGAAGGTTGGAGGGCCACTGAGGATTGGTAGAAGGTGGTGTGCGGTTAACCTCCTGGAATTCCTAACTGATGGGTCATCCTGACGGCTAATTACCCCAGTTGAAGATCCAGCTTCTTATAACCCAGACTCCAAAGGCGGCTATAACCGCCAACACCAGAGGGCCATATACCAAAGCTGCCCGGTGTCCCTTGCGAGTTTCGTCCCTGATATGTAGCGCAACTCCCACCATTCCGCCTACCAGCGCGACTGCCACGATTCCCCAGATAAGCAGCAGCGTTACCAGTCCAGACATATTTCCCCCACCACAGGGCGACGAGGCGCTAGTTCCCCGACATGATGTTCAGGTAGCAGGTCTGGGCTTAAGTAAGAGATGGGTTGAAAAACGGCCATTAGACCGTAACGCCACACTCCACTGCCAAAATAGGCGGGAGATGCTCCATCATCAGTTCCCAATTGTCGCCGTTGTCCCGGCTGTAGAAGAGTTGTCCGGTCGTGGTGCCCACGTAGATGCCGCAATCGTCCAGACTATCGGTGGCCATGCCTTCCCGGAGAACGTGCAGGTAGGCGCCCTGCTGGGGCAGTCTCCGTGTTAACGGCTCCCAGTCCCGGCCCCCATTCCGGCTGCGGTATACGCGGAACTTAGCATCTGTCACGTAGCGCTTACCGCCGCCTACATCTTCCCCTAACACATCGTCTTCCGGGAGCACGAATAGGGTATCCGGATCTTTGGAGTGGAGTCCCAGAACGAACCCAAATCTGGAAGGCAAACCCTCGGTTATGTCTTGCCACTCTTCGCCAGCCGAATCGCTTCTGTATACCCCGCAGTGGTTCTGCTGATAAAGCAAACCAGGTTTGGATGGGTGGGTCAAAACTTTGTGAGGGCATTGGCCGAAATCGGGAAACCTGTCGGGTAGAAAGTCGGCCCGCACACCCTGATTCAGGGTTTCCCAAGACTCCCCAGAGTCGGTGGTGCCGAATACTCCTACCGCCGAGATCCCAACCCACATCCGGCCGGCGTCCGCCTGGTCCAAGACGATGCTGTGAAGGCACAGGCCCCCCAATCCAGGCTGCCATTGGTCCCGGGATGAATGCTTAGACAGGCTGGCAACCTCTTGCCAGGTCGACCCGTAATCATCGCTTTTGAACAAGCCGGCCGGGGCAACTCCCAGATATACAACCCCCGGTTCCCCATCTCTTCCCGGCGCCAGGTGCCAAACTTGGTCTATGGTTTCGGCGGCGCCGCTGGTGAATCGGGGCGGCTCTTGGGGAGATAACCAAGTTGTCCCCAGATCGTGGCTGCGTTGAACTGTCGGTCCCCATATCATCTGGTTGACCGCCGCGAACACAGTCCCACCTTCCCGATCGTCGTAGGTCAAGTGAAATACCTCACTCCCCGGACTGTAGGGGCCGGACACTTGCCAGTTTTTTCGCGATCTGTCGCTGGACAAGATGAAGGCCCCCTTGCGGGTGCCCAACAGAACCATCACGTCGCCTTTTTGGGCAGAAAAACCCTGGGTCATGGCTTGCCTTCTCTAATGACGGGACTGAATCATATCCGTTTAGACAAATCTTCGACGCTGCGGCCCTGACAACGGTACGATTCTAATTAAGGATGGAGATTGAGGCTAGCTTGCTTTGTCATTTAGCCTCAAGACTATTGTAAATTCGTCTTCGAAGCAGACGCTTTATAGCCGGTCCGTCCATGTCCTTTCTGATCTGGTCCAAAAAACTGGTGTCAGGCTTGCCGGAATGTGTATAATTGGGGCGAAATCTCTGCTGCGATGAACGTTCGGCCGGAACACATGAGTTTTACCGAAGCGGTCTGGCGGAAAATGTCTAGGAGGATTAGCAAATGACGATGCAGTACGCGCGTTGCAACTGGATGCTGTCACTGGCCTTAGACGAGAATGGCGACCCTTGCCGTTTCATGGCCACAGCTGACACCACGGATGGTGTCGTGGCCACAATGAGCACTCACATAGAGAGCGTGCACAGCGTTGATCCGGCCGACCTGTTAAACAACATCAAGGCGGTAACAAAAACCACCAAGACCAAGAACCTAAACAACCGGCCGCCGGCCGAACACTGAGGCTGACCCCACCTGCCAACGGGCATCGCCACCAAATGTATTAATGGTCTACCGGGGATCCCGTTGGGTATTTGGGGATTCAGTGCGGCGCTTCCGGATTACCGGTGAATCCGGGCGTGTCCGGCAAAAAATTAGATTTGTTTACCAGCCCCGACGTTGTCGGGGCTGGTATGTTGTGGAAGGCCCGGCGATATAGACAACAGACCAATCTGGCAAGGCGGCCGTTAAAGTGCCGGCCGCCGGCGGGTTCGTGAATTACTTCCCGTCGTCGAAGAGTACGATTACTGCGGCATTGGTGATGACCATCGCGTCATCCCCCGCCTCGTTGGGGATCTCCAAACCACCCACCACTACTTTGCAACTGCCGGTGCCGTGGGGCAGAGTGGCCACAACCGCTGCCGTGTCGACCTGGCTGGGCTGGGGCGACCCGATGGTGATTTCGACCTGCATGTCGTCGGCCGTCTTTCCGATCAGCCGTTGAAACCCCAGACTACTGTGGTGCAGGGCATCGAAAACCGCCCGTTTCGCACCGTTGGTGTAGTCTCTTCCATGTACGTCAACACCCATGCCCATTTCCATGATGCATCGAACTAGAGCCATACTTATGTCTCCTCAAATGGCGGTTATTCCGCCGTCTCATCTCTTGGGAAGTTTGCGTTTTGGAGCCCGCTATCTACGCTGTGGCGATGGAGATGTGCATAAGCCTGATTGCTCAAGCCGCTTCCCGAAGCCACATTAGACTCCCGTGAACTGGCCGAGTCAAGTGAATAAGAAGAGGTGGAGGAGAAAAATCGATGGCTGGGTCGATGAATATGAGGAGAATCACCCAGTGGCCTGATCAGCTGTGAGAAACCGGGAGGCCCATGGCTGAAACGTCATAGCCGCCCAGCGTCTCCACCCGGCGCCGAAGGCCGGGCTGACGAAGCAGGTCGAGCAGCACCTGAACACCACTGTTGTTCAGGAAGTGGTTGGGAATCACCAAGTCGTACCGTTCCTCCTCCAGAGATACAAAACCCAAACCCAGCGCGGTGGCGGCGGCCTGCACTCCCACCCCGGCGTCGGCTTGTCCCGAAGCGACGGTAGACGCCACGGACATATGGCCGCCGGCTTCCCGGTTGTAGCCGGTGACGGCGGCCGATGGTACTCCTCCCCGCAGCAATAACCGGTCCAAAAGGGAACGGCTGCCCGACCCAGACTGACGGTTAATGATCCTAACTTCCGGCCTGGACAAGTCTTCCACGCTCCGTATTCCATGAGGGTTGCCCGGCGCCACGATGAACCCTTGCTGCCAGGCCGCGAAAGTGACCATAGTGCAGGGAAAAGGGATCAGCTTCAGGACCCAGGGGATATTGAACTCACCTGTGTCCTCGTCCCGAAGATGACAACCCGCCACATGGGCTTCCCCTCGAGCCAATCCGGACAAGGCCTGGTGACTCCCTTCCTCCCACCATACCAAGTTGATGCCGTGCCGATTCAAGCCCGGCTCCAGAAGCGCTCCGGCAGGGTCGCAACCCAGCAAGCCTAAGGTTGGCGACCGGGTTTCATGGTCTTCGAAGGGTTGGACCGTCACCCGGTTGCTTTCATCGGGTTCATTGACGGCGACACCTTCGGCTTGGATCAGGGATCGACGGGTGCTCCCAGTCCCCGATACCGCCCTTGCCAAGAGTCTGTTACCTACCTGCACCAGTTGGACTCTGGTGGCTGGCTTGTAGATGGAGGCGGTGTCTTTGGCGATCGAAGAGCCGACTAACTGGGCCAGCATCTGTTGGGGAGCGGCTTCGGGCAAGGAAAACAGGTGGTCGACGCTGGTTTTCAAGGACCGGGCCAGACGCAGGGCAACCTCTGTCGACGGGTTGGCGCTGCCCGATTCCAACGCCGAGTACGCCTGACGGCTGATTCCTGCCAAACCGGCCAGCGCCTGCTGGGAAAGCCCGGCCTCAAGCCGGTTTCGTTTGAGTTGGTTAAGTAAGGCCGCCATTTGGATACCGTACACTTAACTTGATGTATTAGCAAGTATACTTTATAATTGCCATCACAATTGCCATCGTTCTAGTCTAAATATGCTCAATACTAGCCTGGTCAAAACAAGATAAACACGCTGGGAGGATACCCATGGCAGAGCTGGCGTTGCTGGACAAAGCATTCTCCAACATCATGACGCGCCTGGTGGAAACCGGCCAGGCCCCGCACTATACGGAGCTTGCCGCCGACTTGGGGCTTACCTTGGAAGAAGGCCGCCAGACACTGCACGACCTGATCGCTACTGGGATTCCGGCCTGGCTGCATCCGGATACCGATTATCTGGTGTCATTTCCTCCGTTCAATGTCCTCCCCAATCAATACCGGATCACCGTGCGCGGCGAACAGAAATGGTTCGCCCAATGAGGGTTCGAATCGCTGGCGGTCTGCTGGCTGTTTCCCGGAGAGACTATACGTGTCGATTGCCCATGTTTGGATTGCGGTGAGGCGATCTCGGTAGAGATGCGAGACGGTGAGGTGCTATCGGCATCACCGGATACTATCGTCGGTTATACCCGGTCCGATGTAGGAGGGGCACCCGAGACCCGTCCTTGGCGTTGAGCCGGCATGAACCTCTTCCGTTCGGAAGAGCACGCAAGAAATTGGCGGGAATTCGACCCCCAGTTCTCTGACAGTCTGCAACCCTTGGCCCACTGGGTAGAACGTTTCAGCGAGGAGAGATTTCGGGTCCGGGGCGCCCCGGACTACATCTCCCGCCGGGCCTCCGGTTCTTTGTGAGTCTCTTGCCCGTTGTTATGGCGCTGCTGCTCACGGCAGCATGCGCCTATCAACCCGATGCGGCTTCCGGAAACGGTTCAAGAGAACTGACGGTCTTTGCCGCCGCGTCTTTATTCAACGCTTTCCCTGAGATTGCCGATGCTTTCGTAGCAGAGCACCCGGGCGCATCTGTAACTTTCAACTTTGCCGGGTCTCAAAGGCTCCGCACCCAGTTGGATTTCGGCGCCAGGGCCGACGTCTTCGCGTCCGCCGACCGGCGCCAGATGGACCTGGCGGTGGAGGCGGGGTTGATCGCCGGGAACCCGGCGCCCTTCGCCGGAAATAGTCTGGTAGTTATTGTGCCATTGCCTGGCACGCTGGCAGGGTTAAATAGCGCGGTCAACATACAAAGACTAGAAGACTTGGCGAGTGATGGCGTTAAGTTGGCCCTGGCCTTGCCAGATGTTCCGGCAGGCCGCTACGCTCTGACCTTGTTCCGAAACCTGGAGACCCAATACCCAGCGCTGGGACCCGGATATGCTTCGCGGGTCATGGACAATGTAGTCACTCTTGAACCCAACGTACGAGGCGTCCTCCAAAAAGTCGCCTTGGGAGAAGTTGACGCTGGTATCGTCTACCGCACCGACGCCGCGACGGAATATGCGGCGGAAAAAGTCCAGGTGGTGTCCATACCCCAGGGTTCAAACATAGCGGCCGAATACCCCATCGCCGTTCTACGCGACGCGGCTAACCCCGGACTGGCGAAGGAATTTGCCCGGTTTCTTCTAGGAGAACGAGCCCAGGCGATCTTGAAAAGCTACGGTTTCAAGCGTCCAGCGCAGATCCAGAGCCCATCCGGTTCGAACCAGCGATGATGGGAGCAAGATTGGCTAGACTGAGGAGAGTTCCCGGATTGCCGGTAGCCGGGATATTCGGCCCTGCCGCCACGGTCATTTACCTGCTGTTCATCGGCTTGCCGGTTCTGGCGTTACTGATCCGGGCGGCCCAGCACGGAAACTTCCTGACTGGTCTGGTTAGTGACCTGGCGTTGACCGCATTACGGTTATCCTTGATCACCAGCGGCATCTCCATGGGTATCATCCTACTGGTGGGGACGCCGTTCGCCTATCTGCTGGCCCGCAACACCTCCTGGATACTTAGGATAGTGGACAGTCTCATTGAACTTCCCATCGTTTTGCCGCCGGTCGTGGCCGGCGTCGCGATGCTGATGGCTTTCGGACGTCAGGGCGTTTTGGGGCCCGTTTTAGAGACATTGGGCATTAGTCTGCCTTTTACCACCGGGGCGGTGGTCTTCGCGCAGATATTCGTGGCCGCCCCATTCTATATCCGGTCGGCCAAATTGGGGTTTCAATCGGTGGCCCGCGATTACGAGGACATCTCTCAAACCTTGGGGATATCGCCTTGGGGAACGTTCTGGAGGCTAACCGTGCCTTTGGCTGCCCCTTCTCTCCTGACCGGCTTCGCCCTGGCTTGGGCGCGCTCTCTATCCGAGTTCGGCGCCACCATCATGTTTGCCGGTAATCTCATGGGGAAAACCCAAACAATGCCCCTGGCGATCATGACCGCCATGGAGTCCAGTCTGGATTCCGCCCTAGCCCTGTCGGTACTATTGCTAGCCGGGTCGGTAACGATACTCATCGGTCTAGGCCTGGCCACCCGCCCCAAATGGCAAAACCGCCTATGACTATGCAAGTCGTAGCAGCCAAATCATCAACCAAGCCCCCCTTTCGTAAAGGGGGATTTAGAGGGATTTCCCCATCCCTCTGGAAACCACCATGCCCGTAAGCATAGGCTGGCTGAAATGCCGGGTTGGTGGATTCTCTTTGGAGGCCGATTGGCATATCGAAGAAGGGGAAGTGCTGGTTCTTTTCGGCCCGTCCGGCGCGGGTAAAACCACCACCCTGAGGGGCATAGCTGGATTGGTTCGCCCCGAGGAAGGCCGGGTGGAGTTGGGAGGCCGGGTGGTGTACGACAGCGCCGGCCACATATCGGTTCCGGTACACCGGAGACAGGTTGGCTACCTTACCCAGCAATATCATTTGTTTCCCCATTTGAACGTGGCGGGAAACATCGCTTATGGGTTGCCTGACCGCCGGCAACCGGACGCACGTGGGACAGTCGAACGATTGGCGAAAATGTTGCGATTGGAAGGCTTGGAAGACCGCTATACCTGGCAGCTATCCGGTGGACAGCAGCAGCGCGTCGCACTGGCCCGGGCCTTGGCCACTACCCCCCAACTCCTGCTGTTGGATGAGCCTTTCGCTTCCCTGGACAACGAGTTACGCCGAGAATTACGGCGGGAGCTCCGCGCCATGCTCGTTGACTCGCCCATCCCAGTAATGCTGGTAACCCACGACCGGGAAGAGGCCCTGGCCCTTGGTGATTCCGTCCAGGTTATCGACGGCGGAAGGATCGTGGACCAGGGCGAGCCCCTCCAGGTGTTGGGGCAACCCGGCCGCGGTCGAGTCGCCAGATTAGCAGGGGTGGAAAATCTGTTGACGATGACGGTCGAGAGCCGCAACCCGCAGGACGGCACGATGATCTGCATCGGCGGCGGTGTAAAACTTGAAGTTCCATTGGACGCCGCCCCATCCGATCAAAGCGATGGGCCGCGGCAAAGAGAAAACATCACGGTTGGGATACGTTCTTCCGACATCATCCTGGCAAGTGAAGAGCCAAGGGGAACGTCGGCACGGAACCGGCTCCCGGGCACAGTAACCACCGTGGACCCTCGACCTCCGGGGTACGAGGTTACTCTTGATTGTGGGATCCCCTTAAAGACACAGGTCACCGGAGCGGCCATGTCCGAGATGGGCATAAGACCTGGCCAAAACATATGGGCGGTGTTCAAGGCGTCTTCGTGCTTCCTGGTGCAGGAAGAAATGACGTCTCCCTCGGCGTAGTGGATCAGTCCGTTCAGTTTTTCCATCCATAGACCCATCCACCGAAGTTAGCGGCGCCGGCGTTCGCATAGCAGAATCTGCGATGAATCAACGGCATATCATCGTCTTCAGAGAAGTAACCAAGTTTCCCAGACCTTGATCAGATCTGCCTCACAATGCTAACAGCCGATTTACTTGATCAAATAGACAGTATCCCGGTAGCAGATGTAGTGGATTATTCTACTCGCGCAACAAATATGGGACAAACCACAATAACCCGTCATCCATTGTAGGCAAGGTAGAGTAGTTATTCGGAACGAATCTAGGTAAAAGGTTGAAATCCAGCAAACAGTCAGTATAATATTTGCCGGGACGAAGCCCAAGCTATCCAAGGTGGTATTCGGCTGTTTTTTAGAGGGCTTTTACTTGAAGCGCCTAGGCGAGCTCATCGCTAGGCGTTGACGACAAGGAGGAGAACCAGTGGCGCTGTCGGACAAAACCTTAGTGTGTGTGGAATGCGGTGCGGAATTCATATTTACCGCCGGCGAGCAGGAGTTCTTCAACTCACGAGGTTTTGCCAACGAGCCAAAGCGGTGCCGGAGTTGCCGTGCGGTCCGCCGGACCGAGCAAAGGGGCGGCGGCACGTACCAAGAGACGCCTCGAGAGATGTATCCGATTAACTGCGCCGAGTGCGGTAACGATGCCATGGTCCCATTCCGGCCGACGGGTGACCGCCCCGTTTACTGCAGTGACTGCTTCAGTAAAATGAGCGCCGAGCCTTCCGGCTTGTGAAGGTCCCAGTCTGAGCTAACCTCTTCCGGACTGTCCAAGAAGGGTTAGAGTCGGTCCAACTCCTCGTTTTGCAGCCTCTTTCCGACCCGGCGTTACCCGCTCCGGCATTATTCAACGGTGGTACTGTCCCCATGCTTTATTTTTTCGTTCCCAGCGGGATCGGTTATCTGACATCCGCGCCTACCGGCTTGAGAACTTATATAATGGCGGCTGCGGCTTTTTATCTGGGACGGCCAATCTCCATGCCGCTGGACATAGTGGACATATGAAATTCAAGGACCTGCGGGAATTCATCGCCTTCCTGGAAAACAAAGGAGAGCTGCGCCGGATAACTACTCCCGTGAGTTGGGATCTGGAAATCTCCGAGATCGCCGATCGGATGGTAAAGCAGGGCGGCCCCGCCCTGTTGTTTGAAAATGTCACCGGTTATGACATTCCGGTGCTGATCAACATGTACGGCTCGGAAAAGCGCATGGCCTGGGCCTTGGGAGTGGAGCATCTTGATGAACTGGTGGACCGGTTCCAGGGTCTGCTTGGGCTGATCCACGGTCCTCCCGAGGGGTTGTTGAACAAGATGCGGACGCTGGGCCAATTGGTTCATTTAGGCTCGTTCCAACCTAAGACTGTCAGTCGGGCTCCCTGCCAGGAAGTGGTGCTCAAGGATGGCGACGTTGACCTTTTCCAGCTTCCCATCATCAAGTGCTGGCCAATGGATGGCGGGCGATACATCACCCTTCCTTTGGTGATCAGCCGGGACCCGGAGACCGGGATACAGAACTACGGCACCTACCGGATGCAAGTGTTCGACAACAAGACCACCGGGATGCATTGGCAGACGCACAAAGTAGGCACTCGCCATTACCGTATCAACCAGGAAAAGGGGATAACACGGATGGACGTGGCGGTGGCTCTAGGGGGCGACCCCGCCACGATCTGGACCGGCTCGGCGCCGCTGCCGCCGGATATGGACGAGATGGCCGTGGCCGGATTTATCCGGGAAGACGGCGTAGACTTGGTCAAAGCCCAAACTTCGGACCTGCTGGTGCCGGCCCAATCGGAAATCGTGCTTGAAGGATACGTGGTCCCCGGCGAAGAACGGGTTGAAGGACCCTTTGGCGATCACACCGGCTACTACTCCATGGAGGACGAATATCCGGTATTCCACGTGGAGTGCATCACCCGGCGGCGCAACCCCATCTATCCCGCCATAATCGTGGGGCGTCCTCCCATGGAGGATTATTGGATGGGAAAGGTAACCGAGCGGTTATTCCTTCCGGCGATCAAGTTGATCTTGCCGGAAGTGGTTGACATGAACATGCCGGCGGAGGGAATATTTCACAATCTGGTGCTGGTTTCCATCAAGAAGGAGTATCCGGGGCAGGCCAGAAAGGTGATGCATGGCCTGTGGGGCTTGGGTCTAATGAGCTTGGCCAAAATCATCATTGTCGTGGACCATTTTGTTGACGTGCAAAACCCTTCCGAGCTTGCCTGGCGGGTGGCCAACAACATCGACCCCTCCCGGGATATCATGATAACCAGCGGTCCTTTGGACGATTTGGACGTCGCGTCGTCGACCCCCAAGTTCGGCGGCAAGGTTGGGATCGACGCCACCCAGAAGGGTCCCGAGGAAGGTCGTCAGAGGGAATGGCCGCCGGACATCATCATGACCCAGGAGATCAAAGACTTGGTGGACGGAAAATGGCAAGACTACGGCATCCAGTGAACACGTTATGACTGTAGCTGCCTTACCCGCACGGGCGCTCACCAGGATCCCTTACTATCTGGCTTCCATAAGGGTTTGGGAGTCGTTATTCGCCTTACCCTTTGCCTACATGGGAATGGTGCTGGCCGCCGGCGGTTGGCCTCGGCTGAGCACGTTTATATGGATCACCCTGGCCATGGCCGGCGCGCGCACATTGGCGATGTCGGCCAACCGTTACATCCACCGCAAGGAGGACGCGGCAAACCCGCGAACCGCCAACCGGCACTTACCGAAAAGATTGCTCAAGCCTTGGGAAGTTGCGCTGATGGCGGCGGTGGGTTTGGGAGTCTTCTTATTCGCCGCCTCGCAGCTAAACCCTCTGGCGTTCGCTTTGGCGCCGGTGGCGGCGGTTTACGTTGTCCTATACTCCTACGCCAAGTATCACACCTGGACTTGCAACCTGCTGCTGGGCTGGTCCCTGGCCATCGCTCCCATCGGAGCCTGGGTCGCCGTGACCGGGACCCTGGAACCTCAGGCGGTACTGCTAGCGTTCGCCGTGGCAACCTGGGCGGGCGGATTCGACATCCTCTACACCTGTAGCGATTATGAGTTCGACGGCAAATACGGCATCCACTCCATCCCCCGCCGGTTTGGATTCAAGAACGCATTTCGCATCACCAGGGGGCTGCACTTCCTCTCGGCCGTCTCCATGCTGGCCCTTGGGCTCTGGATGGGTCTGAACTACTTCTACTACATCGGATGGGCTTTCGCGGTGAGTCTGTTGGTCTTTGAAAGCGGTTTTCTAAAACCAGACGATCTATCCAAGCTCAACGCGCCCTTTTTCAAATACAACAGCGGGGTGTCCATGTTGCATCTGGGTTTTACCATCCTGGCTCTGGTGGTGTAGGGTGTCTGGATCGGTCGAACGGCAAAACACCATTCAATGCATCGGGCTACAACCTTGCCGGGGGTTGCTATGAACCCGGTGGTGGTGGGGATCTCCGGCGCCAGCGGGTCGATGATGGCCCTGGCGACGGTGGAGGAGCTCCTTCGCCGGGATACACCCACGGCGCTGGTCTGTTCCAACGCCGGCCGTTTGGTTTGGCAAGAAGAGCTGGACGTATCGTTCACCGAAACTCTGGCCGTCTGGCAAGAACATCCCAAGTTCACCTTCTACCCGATAAACGACCTCCGGGCGCCCATTGCCAGCGGTACATACCCCACCAGCGGCATGGTGATGGTACCCGCCAGCATGAACAGTATCGCCTCAGTTGCCAACGGACTGTCGAGCAACCTTTTATTGAGAGCCGCCGACGTATGTCTTAAAGAGAACCGGCGCCTGGTTCTGGTTCCCCGGGAGTCTCCTCTGCACAGTATCCATCTGGAAAACATGCTCAAATTGGCTCGAATGGGAGCGGTGGTCTTACCCCCCGAACCGGCCTTCTATCTAAAGCCTCAGAGCGTAGAAGACGTGGTGCGGTTCATAGTCGGCCGGATCATGGTAGCGTTGAATCTGGACCAAGCCCTGCCAGATGACCTTCAATACCAGGAGAGTGCTTGTTGATGCGAATAGCGAATGATGCTGGCTTGATCGAATGGCGGAGCTGAAGGGCCAAGATAAACAACGCTACGTATCGGAGATGTTTGCCCGGATATCGGGGCGTTACGACTTGATGAACACCCTGATGACCGGCGGCCTGCACCTGCGCTGGAAGGAGAAAACAGCTCGGCTCACCACCGGGGGCCTGACCGGCAAAGCACTGGACGTGGCCACCGGCACCGGGGACTTAGCCTTCTCGCTAGCCCGTTGCCCCGGCATCGACGCCGCCGTCGGAGTTGACGTGTTGCCCCAAATGGTTTCCCTGGCGCGGGAAAAGGGAAGGTCAAAGGACCCGGCGCAAAAGGTCACATTCGTCCTGGGCGATGCCCATGCTTTACCCTTTCCCAACGACAGCTTCGCCTGCGCCACCGCCGGTTTCAGCCTCCGTAACATGTCGAACCTGGACCAAGCCCTGTCCGAAATGGTGCGGGTGGTGCGGCCTGGCGGGCGGGTCAGCACGCTGGAATTGACGCCCATGCGGCCCGGCGGGTTGTCTGCCCTGATGCGGATCTACACCCAGGGCCTGGTGCCGATTCTGGGCAAATTGATCGCGCGAGACCGCGCCGCTTACACCTATTTGCCTCAATCCGTTGATCACTTTATCGATGCCGGGACGCTGGCCGGGCGATTCCAAGACTTGGGATTAACCGGCGTGTCTTACCGCCGTCTGGGTTTCGGCGCCGTGACTTTGCATTGGGGAGAGAAGCCCAAGATGGAACTGGGGTCTACATCCCCAGCAACCGGTTAAGGCGCCGGCCAGACAAGAAGTACGCCATCGTCCCGCCCTACTCCAAGCGTTAAACCACCCGAGTCAGAAGACACCGCAGCCAAGTTGGTGCTGACCTTGCCGTCGATCGGCAAAGTCCAGGCAATCTCGGCTCCCTCTTCGGTACGTCTGATGCCTCCGATCTCATCCATGGCTTGGTTCGGAACCAGTAGTTCAATCCGCCCGTCGCCGTCAAAGTCACCTGCCACCGCCATATTCAAGTTCCTAGAGCCGATAGCGTGGGTACTGAATCCCGGGACGCTGGCCACCACGCGAAGGCTATCTTCTTCCAAACGGTAAAACTCCACGGTCCCGCCGATGTGGGGTGTAACCACATCGACAACTTCCAATTCGCTCGACGTACCGAAGGGGGCCGCTGCCAACTGGTGTCTCCAAGGGGAGCCGCGGCCAACTGCAGGTCCGAACGCCACCGGGTCTCCCGCATCGTTGAGAATAACCAGGCGCGCGCCCACGCGCGAGTTGCTAACCGTGATCAGGATTTCCCGAGTGCCGTCTCCGTCCAGATCGGTCCAGATGGGCGATATACCCTCCACTACGTCCCCGTCTGGCAAAGGCGCAGTCCAGACAACCTGCACCCCCGGCTTCGTACTTACCATAGTCACACTCTGCGCTTCGATCCTGTCCCCCACACTCCGTGAGAATAATTCCCGGTAGCACCGGTAAGGAGTAGCAATCGCTCATCCTCGTCGGTTAGCAATCTGGCATCGGGGAGGGCATTCAATGGTAAGACGGTGGATCGGCCGCCTATTCTCACAACCAGGTCTCCGTTAGACCGGATATACGCCATATTTCCGGATGGTTGGAGCAACACCGGAGACGTGAGATTAGATGAGTTGGCGTCCAGGCTAGAGACCATGGTTGCGCCGCCGTCCGTTAGCATCAAAAGCGGGGGCATCCCCGGTTGGAGTTTTCCGGGAGTGATCGGATGGTCTTGTACCTGATCGTCGGCGATGGAAAATGCCTGAACCGACCCATCTTCCAAAACAGCTACCCAAATATTGGCATAACCAGCCGGCGCGGCTACCAGCCATATTGGCCTGCCTCCCAGCGGAATGTGAAATGGCGCGACTTCTGGCAAGCTGCCTCGTCCAGGCAAATACCGGTTTCCGTCGGAGCGCTGGTAGGTGTATCCGAGCCTAATTTCCGATGGCTGGCGGGTCGAGACTGCATTGGGCTCTGCCATTTGAGAGGGAATCATCGTAGGTTCTGGGATGTCTGTAACCCCTATGGCTGAATCGCCATTGCAGCCTGCTGATCCGAAGGCCAACACAGTTATAATGAACCAACAGATTTGTAGACGAAACCTTTGCATTTAAACCACCAAGCAAGAACAGTCAGGCTTGCCTTGGCGCACTGTGAGACAAAACCTTGGTTCCAATCCTACACTACTGTGTTAGAACAGCTCGAATGGGCCCGTTGTCACCGGTCCATTGACGGGAGCATCTTAACTCGGCGTTGGTGCTACGTAATTTCCCTTGTTAGACCGATTTAATTGGGATAAACTGTAATCGAATAGTCAGAATTCGCAGACCGGCGCCGCTTTGCGCCACCAGTGTCTGCCATCAATCACTAACCAGGAATCGGGATGCCGTCAATATTCGACAAATTAGATGCGGTCCTCACTCGCTACAGCGAGATTGAAGAAGCGATGGGCCGTCCTGAAGTTGCCACTGACTTCGAACAGGTACAGACCCTTGCCCGGGAGCGCGCTTCGTTAGAGATCCTGGTGGTCATCGCTCACCGCCACCGAAAACTGGCCGACGAGCAGGAGGACCTGAACTCCCTGCTTCAAGAAGGCGGCGACGCCGAGTTGACCAAGATGGCCAAGGATGAGCTCGAAGAGACGGGAAAGCAGATCGATCAGTTGGCCGAAGAGTTAAAGATAGCCCTCTTGCCCAAAGATCCCAATGATGACCGGGACGTCATAGTAGAGATCCGTTCCGGCGCCGGCGGCAATGAGGCCAGCCTCTTTGCCAGCGACCTCTACCGTGCCTATACCCGCTATGCCCAGTTGCACCACTGGCAAGTTGATGTAATGGACTCCAACCCTTCGGACCTGGGCGGGCTCAACAAAATAGTCTTTGAGATACAGGGCAAAGGCGCTTTCAGACGCCTGAAATACGAAAGGGGCGTTCACCGGGTGCAAAGAGTTCCCGATACCGAGGCTCAAGGCCGCATCCATACTTCAACAGCCACCGTGGCCGTCCTAGCCCGTGCGGACGAAGTGGACATCAAGATCAGTGCCGACGACCTGCGCATCGATATTTTCCACGCCGGCGGACACGGCGGCCAAAACGTTAACAAAGTCGCCACTGCGGTGCGCATAGTTTACGAGCCCACCGGTCTGACAGTGATATGTCAGGACGAACGGTCACAGTACAAAAACAAAACTAAGGCCATGGCCATGCTCCGGGCCAAGCTATACGATGCCGAGCAAGAAAAAATCATTGCCGAGAGGAGCGAAACCCGCCGGGCCCAAGTGGGTAACGCCGACCGCTCGGAAAAGATACGCACCTATAACTATCCACAGGACAGAATCACCGACCACCGGGTTGGCGCTAGTTTCCACGGCATTCCCCGGATAATGGATGGTGAACTGGACGAATTGATCGACTCCCTGGTTATCTGGGAACAAGAAAAGCTCTTGGCTGAAACCCTGGCGGGCTAAACGGCCCGTGCGGTCCCGGTTTCCCGGTCAGTTCCTGACAACCATCGCCCTCTGCTTCAGTTCAAATTTCGTTCGGACGCTCTAAACCTATGGCAACCATCAGAGAAACGTTAAGGCAAACCCATGGAAATCTGGAGAGCGTGGGCATCCCTGACGCCCGATTGGAGTCGGAGGTCATGGTGATGAACGTGATGCGCATGCCTCGCCAGGACCTCTTCTCGCACCAGGAAGATGGGGTCAACGTTCAGCAAGAACGGGAGCTGGCCCAGATCGTGGAACGCCGGCTAAAACGGGAACCGCTGGCATACATCCTGGCCTACAAGGAATTCTACGGTGTAAATCTACTGGTTAATTCCGATGTGCTCATACCCCGGCCTGAGACCGAGACCATGGTGGAGCACGCCCTTTTCATGGCTCTGATGGGAATGGAGACAACGGAGTTGGTGATTGCCGACGTGGGCACCGGTACCGGAGCGATCGCGATAAATCTGGCCATCCACCTTCCCGCAGCCCGGATATACGCTATTGACGCCGCCGACGCTGTTCTGGACGTGGCCAGCCACAACATCCGCACCCACAATGTGGCCGACCGGATCAAGCTGGCCAAGGGCGACCTGCTGGAGCCGCTGCCGGAGCCGGTGGACCTGATCGTGGCCAATCTTCCCTACATCCCCACCAGCCGCATTCCCACGCTCCAACCGGAGATACAGTGGGAACCCAGCGCAGCCCTGGATGGAGGGGACGACGGGTTGGACTTGATTCGGCGCCTGATGTCACAAGCCCCGGACAAGCTCAAGGAAAATGGAATCATTTTGCTGGAGTTGGACCCGGAGCAGGTACCAGCAGTGGAGGAGTTGTCCCGGCAACTTTTCCCGGAAGCCACGACCAGTATTGAGCAAGACCTGGCCCATCTCGACCGTGTCTTCGTGATAAACCGCGCCGGTGAAGAGGGGTATTAGACCCACTGGTCTTGTTTCTCTTGGCCATGTAGGGGCAGGTTTTAAACCTGCCCCTATCGACGGTGCGATATTGTCGACAGGTTCAACTAGTTGGAATGATGCTTCCTAACCCCAATTTCACCCTGTCTCATATCCCGCTCAATTTCAGCGTTACTACCTCTCCGCTTTCGAGATCGGCTACCCGTATCGCGTGGTTGTTGGTATCGGCGATGTAAATCTTCCCGCCGGCGATGCTCAATCCGCTGGGTTCGGAGAACTGGGCCTGATTCCCCGCGCCGTCCCTGTCGCCCGCCTGCCCATTACCCAGCATGGTGAAGGAGCTTCGCATCACCGGCAACACCTTTTTAATCTTGTGGTTATAGGTATCGGCCAAGTAGATCGTGCCGTCGTGGTAAGCGAGTCCGATGGGGTGCTGCAGCCGGATATTGTGGTCCGAACCGTCAACGTCGCCGAACTCGAAAAGGCCAAGTCCGATAATCGTGCGCACCCTACCGTGGGGATTAAGATCGGCGGAGCGGACGGCGCTGGTTTCGCTGTCGGCGAAATAGAGCCGGTTACCATCGGACGTTATGCCGCTGGGTTGGGCTAAAGTTGCGCTGGCCAGAGGGCCGTCGTCTAGGGACTCCCGTCCGCTACCCGCATATGGACCTACCGTCCCGGTGGACAGCTCCATGGACCATAGCTGATGCATTCCGGCCATGGCGATGTACAAAGAGCCATCATGAAACGCCAGATCCGAGGGCGAGTTAAGCTCGGTTTGCAAACCAGGACCGGTCCCTTCCCGCATTGGACCCTGGGCCCCGGTCCCGGCGATAGTCTCAACTTGCTCCGCGGCCAGGTCCACTCTTCTGATGGCATGGTTCTCGGCGTCGGCCACGTAGAGCAGGTCACCCACTAGGACCATTCCCTGGGGATGATCGAAGGATGCCGTGGTAAAGCTTCCATCTACCAAGCCCGGTTCTCCGGAGCCAACGACCTTCAACGCCTCGCCGTCTAGTGTGGCGACGATGATCCGGTTGTGGTTGGAATCGGATATAAACAACCGGTTAGAGTCAGAGTCCGCCACCACCTTGCCCGGGAAAGACAACGTTGAATCGGGCGCCTCGTCTTTAACGAAAGTGACCGGGGTCCGGTCCAGGATGCCTGCTTCGTCAAATTCGGCGACCATCTGGCTTATCAAGGTGTCGAACTGCTCGTAGGACAGCTCTCCCTCATGTTTGCCAATGACCTTGCCCAGGGGGTCGATGAACATCAGTGTCGGCCAGGCGCGGCAGGCATACTGCTGCCAAACCTGAAAGTCTACGTCGTTGACGACCGGATGTCCTAGCTCGTAGCGCTGGACCGCTTTTTGGAGGTTGTCCTTAACCTTCTCGTTCGGGAATTTGGCCGAGTGGACCCCCACCACCATCAACTCGTTGGCGTATTTTCGCTCCAGTTTCCGCAACTGCGGAAAGATGTGGGCGCAGTTGATTCAACAGTAGGTCCAGAAGTCCAGGATAACGATCTTGCCCGCTAAGTCGGCCTTGGTTAGGGCCCGGTCGGTATTAACCCACTCCAATCCAACCGGAAATTCCGGAGCGTTGGTTTTGCCGGCAAATGAAGACGCTACCAGATTAACCTCGTCTTTAAGCTGTCAGCGTTCAGCAGTCAGCTAGTTGATGGGTGGACGGATTGTTGGGGGTTGTGGGGAAATCCCCCTCGGTCCCCCTTTACGAAAGGGGGCAGTTCGGCGTATCTCTGCAATAAGATTGGTAGAGCGCTGATAGCTCGCTTACTCGAAGGCAATCGTGGCGTAGCGCATGAAAATGGTGCCGACCGGCTCTCCCAAGGGGGCGTTGGCGACCAGTACGGCGATTACGTGGCTGGTTCCTGGCACGGCTTTGTCTTCAACGATACCCCGCTTCCCCACGTTATTGCCGGTGACGACGCCGGTCACCCGGTCGATCACGCCATCGATGTATATCTCGCCATAATTGTCAACGTTGGTCTCGAATACCATCCGCGTTCCAGCGACGGACGTGCCTCGGACTTGATCGGGCGTGGTGATGTGCAGGCGATACCAGGCAAAGGTGAAACCCACCGACCGGCGTTCCTGAAAGTCGGCATCCTGATCCCACCATGAATCGTCGTAATCGGGGAGACGGGCCGGGCTGGCCAAGATCTCGGCTACCAGTCCCTGGTTGGGTTCGCCTGGCACAAGGCCGGAAGCAATCTTCCAACCGGTTGTCCCGAGGACTTGCAGGTCATCTTTTTTCTCTAGGTCTAGGTTTACTCTAACCATGAATCGATCTCCTTTAAGAGACAGCTATAAGATGTCAGGATGAATGAATTATTCTTACTTTAGATGGGTCGCAAAGAATTCTAAGGTTCTGGGCCATGATTCCGCCGCCGCCCCTTCGTGGTGGCGGTCCGGGTTGGTGAAGTCCATGAAGGCGTGCCCTGCCCCTTCGTAGGAGTAAAACACGTGCTCTTTGCCCAAGCGGGTTAGTTCGGCATCTAGTTTCACCCGGTCATCCGGCGAGGGGTTACCGTCGGTCGCGCCGAAGTGGAACATCATTGGGCAGTTGATGTTGCTCGCCAGGTCAAAGGGTGTTTCTGTGGTATCGCCCCAGGGCAGCATGATGTGGCCCCCGTAGTAGGGAACGGTGGCTTTGAACACCGGGTTTGATGCGGCCATCAACCAAGCAACCCGGCCTCCCATGCAGAAACCGGTGACGCCGATGCGGTTGCTGTCCACCGCCGAATTGCCTTCCAAAAAGCTGACCGCGGCGTTGCAATCGGCGATTATGTCCGGGTCGCTCAAATATCCCAGCCGGTCCAATCGTGGACCATTCATTTGCTCCTCGGTCAGGCGATGGAACAAATCCGGGACCACGGCCACGTATCCCTCGGCGGCCAAGCGGTCTGCCATTGCCCGGTCGAAGTCGTCCAGGCCTCCGACATGGAAAGCAATAACGACCGCGGGGAAGGGACCGGACCCGCTGGGGACGCTGGCGTACATATCCATTTCATGGCCGTTGACGGTGAGCTTATCCGTAAAGGATGGCATTTATGTTTACCTCCGAAAAATTTTCCACTAACTCAATATGAGTCTGATGGCGAGTGCCTCACCCCCATCCTAACCTTCCCCCATCGAGGGGGAAGGAATTTGTTCTCGCCCCCTTTACGGGGGGAGTTAGAGAGGGGGTCGTTGATTAGTCGGCTTGTTTGTTTGCATGAGTTGTACCGGGTAACTCAAGATACCGGCCGTTCTAAACGACCGGCGCGCCTTTTAAATGGGCTGCGAAAAACTGAAGGGTGCGAGGCCAAGCGATCTCCGCGCCCTCCCGGTTATAACGCGCCCCGGTGTGGTCCGCGAAGCCGTGGTCGGCTTCGGGGTAGCTGAAGAATTGATGGGGTTTGCCCAAGCGGGTCAATTCGGCGTCCAGCTTGGCCATGTCGTCCTGGGATGGGTTGCCGTCGATCTCGCCGAAATGGAACAGCATCGGGCAATTGATATTGTCGGCAAGCTCCAAGGGAGTTTGGACTCCGGCGCCTCTGGTCACCATGATGCTACCGCCGTAGTAGGGCACCGTGGCTTTATAGTGCGTGTTGGTGGCAGCGGCCAGCCAGGCGGCTCGCCCTCCCATGCAGAAACCGACGATGCCGATGCGGTCGTTGTCCACTGCGGAGTGGCCCAGCAAAAAGTCCATGGCGGCGTTGCAGTCGGCGACGACTTCTGGGTCGCTTAGGGTTGCACCGCGTTCGTACGGATCGGTAAGGGCCGGGTCGGTGATCCGATGGAACAGTTCGGGAGCCACTGCGGCATATCCCTCAGCCGCCAGCTTATCGCACTGGTCTTGAATGAACTGATTGACGCCGCGGATAGTCTGAGCAACCACCACGGCAGGGAAGGGGCCGGAGCCGCTGGGAACACTGACGTAGGTCGCCATTTCCTCGCCGTCTACTTGAAGGGTTTCCCAGAAGGATGGCATGGCGATTCACCTCCATGAGGGGTTCAAATTACGCTTGTTTATCGGTCCAGGGGATTCTAGCAGAAAAGCGGGCTGGCGGCAGCAACAAGGTTGTTCTATCGGGTGTAGGGGCGCACGGCCGTGCGCCCCTACACCCGTTCAATATCCGCTCCTACGCCAAACCTTCGTCCCGAATAGCCGCCAGGGTGGTTTCAAAGGCGGCCAAGGTTTGGTCCACTTCCTGTTCGGTGTGGGTGGCGGAAACCAGGAAAGAGTCGCGGCCCATTATGTCAACTCCCAGGTTTTGGAGGCCGCGCTTGAGGGCCGTTACTGCCGGTGAGGCGGTGACTTCCTTGATCTGGCTGTGGGGCATGGTGCAAAGTTCCCGGTCGCAACCGCAGTCAGCCATGACCACGTGAATCATGGAAGCTATGCCGTGGGCGTGGCCGGCCATTTCCATCTTCCCGAATATATCGTTGATCCCCACCTTGAGCCGGGCTCCCATCGCGTCGGCCTGCTGGTTGATGGGCTGGCTGGCGATTATCTCTAGGCAAGTGGCCCCGGCAACGGCAGTCAAGGGATTGCCGTTGAAGGTCCCCGGGTGATAAACGCGGTGTGTGTTGTCCCACTCCGGATCGCCTCGGTGGGCAATCATGTCGATGATTTCAGCCTTACCGCCCACGGCGCCACCGGGTAAAGCCCCGGCAACGATCTTAGCCATGGTGGTGAGATCGGGATTGATGCCGTACCGCACTTGCGCGCCGCCCGGCGATGCCCGGAACCCGGTTACAACTTCGTCGAAGATGAGCACCACGCCGTGCTGGGCGGTCAGGTCTCGAAGTCCTTTCAAATAGTTGGGCGCATCGAAGGGCAACTGGCCGTAGTGGGCGCCGGTGGGTTCCAGGATCAAAGCGGCGATATCCGAGTCGCCGTTGAGAGCGTCCTCTACTGCATTCAGGTCGCCGGAAGGTACGATAATCATGCTCTCCCAACTAGCCAACGGGATGCCCGGCGCGGCCCGGTCGGAGCCCGCCATGGCGTAGTCGTGCCACCCGTGGAAGTGGTCCTGCAGTTTGATGATTTTGTTCTTCCCGGTGTAGGCCCGGGACAGGCGCATGGCCATCAAAGTTGCTTCGGTACCCGAGCTATGGAACCGCAGTTTCTCGATGGAAGGTATCAACGCCTTGATCGCCCGCGCCCATCGGAGTTCCTCGTCGGTGGATGCGCCCAGGTGGGTGCCCCGCAGGATCTGCTGGGAAACCGCCTCGGCAATCTCCGGTCGGGAGTGTCCCAAGAGCAACGCCCCGTGACCGGAAACGTAATCGATGTACTCATTTCCGTCCACGTCCCACTTCCGTGGACCGGTGCCGTGGGTCATGAACAGGGGAAAGGGCATGGCGTATCGGGAATCATGGGTCACCCCTCCAGGGAAAAGTGTCGTGGATTCCTCGTACCTGCGGGCCGATCCCGGATGTTTGGCGATGTACTCCTCAAGAATGGTTGCCATGTTACCTCCCTCGGTGCGATTCGAAGACTTGTTGGCGAACGGGTTAGCGGACTAGCGGGGCCGAAACTAAGCCCCAGGTATTTTAGCGTGTCACCGGGGCTTTAGCCATGGGATCATTGATCTGCCGCCGCCTCCTGGGTCAGTTGAGGCGGCTTCTTAACCAGAAAGAAGCAAAGGCTGGCCGCGACGGCTAACCCGATGGCCGGGATAAGGGCCAGGTCAAAATTCCCATAATGATCAAAAGCCCAACCAGCGAACACCGGGGCTGCCACCAGCGCCCAGCTGTGGGAAAAGGTAATGATTCCTCGCAGGCTGGCGAATTTATCCCGGCCGTAGTATTCGCCCAACGCAGCCCAGACGATGATTCCCGCGCCGTCGCCAAAGCCCTCCAGCACCACGAACATGACCAGCAGGACGAACCGGCCGTCGTTCCAGGAGCCGAAGAACAAGCAGACGAATCCAATGGCCTCCAAGGCCAACGTAGCGCCCAATATCCCCGACTTTGGCCACTTGTCTCCCAAGTATCCCAGAGCCAACCTGGACAGGAAGTTGATCCCGAATATGGCGCCCGTCAGGTTAGCGGCGGTCTGCCGGCTGACTCCTTTGCTTTCCAGAATGGGGATGATGCTGACCAGAATGCCGATGGTTGCCATTTGCCGAAGGCCCGCCCCCAGCATCAGCATCCAATAGGCGCGCGTCCTGAGCGCCTCTTTAACGGTGTAATCCCGTTCCTCCAGATTTCTTGCCGTGCTCCCTGCCCCAGTGGAGATCAGCGGCGGGGACGTGTCTCCATCGGGTAGCAGGCCGATATCCTCGGGCCGGTTTCGGAACATGAGTGTAAACGGCAGTATGGCAACCAGATATGCTCCGCCCGCCCCGAGGATGGCCCATCGCCAGCTCAGGTTCAGGATTATCAACGACATGACGGGAACCAAGATCAGACCCCCCAGGGACGAAACGGCGGCGAGGGTTGAGATAGCCAAAGAGCGGCGGCGTCTGAACCATTGATTAAGGCCGGCGAACAAAGCATGCTGGAATGCGATGCTATTGCCCAAGGAAATCATACCCAGGTATACCAGGGCAAATGTTAAATAGCTGTGCACGAACCCGGCGAACACAAAATAGCCGATGGCGGCCAGGATGATACCGGGGACTAGAAGGGCTCGATTTCCGAAACGATCTATGGCCCAACCCGCCACCGGACCTTCCAACCCGCCTTCAGCCCGAGCTACTGAGAAAACGAGGTTGGTTTGGGCTTGGCTTAATCCCAGAGAGTCGCGCACCGCTGGGACAAACACGGTAAAACCACGAAAAAAGATGCCGCTGGCAAAAAAAGCCATGGCCGAGCAAGCCATGACCATCCACCAACCGTAGAAAATCTTGGAAGACCCGGTATTCGTCACCGGGGAAGTCATCGTAGTTGAATCATGGTGAATATGAAGATTGGCGCCGTAGGTTATAGAATTCGAGGTTCCGCCATACTGTGCACCGCAGTACCCAGCATAGCCGGGAATCTTTGGCCCTGCAACGATTTCCGTCGCCTAGCGCTGACCGGCGATGGCTGCCGGCCGCGTACGGCCAAGGTACAATAAGCAGAACAGCGGCATCACCGTACTCTTTTCCAAGCGAGTTAACTGGTTGGAAACTACTAACCATACCAGTTCCCATCAATCTGCTAGCCCATCGGCGCGTCACATTCTCCACGCCGACCTGGACGCCTTTTATGCGGCTGTCGAAGTATTGGACGACCCAGATCTAGCCGGGAAGGCGGTGATGGTGGGTGGCGACCCGGAGAACCGGGGTGTAGTGGCGACGGCATCTTACGAAGCGCGCGTATTCGGAGTCCACTCGGCGATGCCCATGCGGACGGCGGTTCGATTGTGTCCCCACGGTATCATCATCCACCCTAGGTTCGACCGTTATCGCCAATTGTCCCGCGCCGTGATGGATGTATTCCATGAGTTCACCGAACTGGTGGAACCCCTGTCTATGGACGAGGCTTACCTGGATATAACCGAAGCCGTGGAAGCCGGCCGGTTGCCCTTGGCGGTTGCTCTGGAACTTAAAAACACCGTTCATGAAAAGACCGGACTAACTCTATCCGTGGGCGCCGGAACCAGCAAATCCGTGGCCAAGATCGCTTCAGACCTGCATAAACCCGATGGGTTGGTCGTGGTGGCTCCCGGAGAAGAACGGGAATTTCTGGCGCCCCTAGTGGTGGGTAAGCTGTGGGGCATCGGGCCCAAGACCGGCCAGCGGCTCCGGGCCGACGGTATTGAAACCATCGGTGATTTGGCGTCCCAGTCCACCGGCTGGTTCCAACGGAGGTTCGGTAAGCGTGCTTTGGACGTTCAATCCAGAGCGATGGGAGAAGACCGGGAGCCGGTGCGCACCGAAAGAGAAGCCAAGTCGGTAAGCGCCGAATCGACCTTCGCCACCGACCTCACCGGAGAGGACAACCTCTACCCTCACCTTTCCCGCCTAGCCGGCCGGGTGGCCCAACACTTGGAGGGAAAACAATTGAAGGGAAAGACGGTGACAGTGAAAGCTCGGCTGGCCGATTTCACCACCTTCACCAGGCAGACAACCCTGCCCTACCCCACCGGCTCAGACACGGTTATCCTGGAGACGGCGTGGCGGCTGTTTTCCCGTGAGCTTACGCCGGGTCGTTCCTTCCGGTTACTGGGCATCGGCGTTTCCGGGTTTACCGAAGATGAAGAATTTCAGCTTCCGCTGTTTGGCGAGGAGCAACTGATCGGAGACGGCGCCACGGCCCAAAGATCCGAGAACCCTACCTGAACAAGTCTTTGTCGGGCGAGCGCAGCAAGGCTTCGTGGCTGGCATTTTCCATGGGCTCGTAGGGATAACCCCTTATGATCGACACCGGAACGTTATCCACTTTGCCGGTTACCAGCTCGGCCATCGCCGCCAACTCGTCGGCCACGCAGATCACGGTGGTGTACATCATGTTGCCGTGGGAGTCTTCCTGGCCGACGTAACTCAAACATGGGTTGAAGCCGGCCACTCCAATGGCCACGTTCACCGCCGCCGCCCGCCAAGGCCGGCCAAAGGTGTCGGATATTATCACCGCCACATCTACGCCCAAACGGCTCTTGACGTCGTCCCGAACCCGGCGAGCCGAGGCGTCGGGGTCCACTGGCAGCAAAGCTATCGTGTCGGATCCGGGGATGTTGGAGGCGTCGATTCCGGCGTTGGCGCACTGAAAACCATGGTGGGTTTCGCTGATGATGACACCCCGGTCCATGCGCACGATCCGGGCGCTCTCCCGTAAAATCATCTCGGTATGTCTTGGGTCCCGGCGATGCCCTTCGGTGATTCGTATGGCCATTTCCGATGGCTCGATGCCTTCTAGGCTTATAACCCGGCCTTCGGTCTTGGAGACTACCTTCTGGGTGACGACCAGCATGTCGCCCGCCTCGATGGGCGTGCCTTGCCGGTCAGCGGCATCCATCATCTGGCCTGATAGGTCGTCTCCCTCTTGGACCTCTGGCATCCCTTCTACGCCGATAACGCGGATCTCCGGTGGCATGGCAATCACCTCTACTGGGTTGTACCCCAGTATAGCCCGCCGCCAACCCAACTGCCACGGCAAGGATTTCTCAGGCGGCAAATGGCCCGTCTCGGCCTCCGGTGGTATCATTGATACCAATCAGGCTAAAAGGACGTGAATGGTGACTGCATCGTCATCTGACTACAGGAAACGGGTCTATACCAAGTTTGGCGACAAGGGCGAAACCAGTCTGCTGTACGGCGGGCGGGTTTCCAAGAACAACCCCCATTCCGAGGCCTACGGGATCACCGACGAGGCAGTATCCGCCATGGGACTGGCCCGGGCTTTGACTGCGGACGAAAGGGTCAAGGATACGTTGCGGGATCTGCAACGGGAGTTGTTCACCATCGCTGCCGAGCTGGCCACCGACCCGGAGAAGTACGAATTGTTCCAGGAGCACTTCTCCCCCGTCACCGTTGAAATGGTGGAGAATCTGGAAAGTACGATAGACTCTCTGGAAGAGGGCGTGGAGATGCCAAAGGTGTTCATCCTGCCCGGCGGTTCTCCGGCATCGTCGGCTATCGACATGGCCAGGTGCATCATCCGGACGTCCGAACGCCGGGTGGTGGCGTTGCAGGAAGCGGGTTTGCTAACCAACGACCTAATAATCGCCTACCTGAACCGACTGGGTGACCTGCTATTCGTGCTCGCTCGCTACGAAGACCGGGAACTGCCCCTGGAACGGGCTACCGGAGACCGGAGCTAACCGGCGTGACCAACTCCATCAAATTGGTGGTAATTGACTACCAATCGGGAAACCTGCGGAGTGTGGCTAAAGCCCTGGAATCCGTGGGGGTATCTCCTGTGGTAACGGGCAAAGCGGCCGAGATCGGAGCCGCTGATGCCGTGGTGCTGCCGGGGGTTGGCTCGGGTCCCGCGGCCATGGAAGCGTTGCGCCGCCGTGACTTGGTGGAACCTATTCGAGAATACGTGGCTTCCGGGCGGCCATTTCTGGGGGTATGCCTGGGATTGCAGCTCTTGCTGGAGCGGACCGAAGAGGGCGACGCCGACTGCTTGGGCAGCATCGCCGGGCGGGTCAAGCGGCTGCCTGAAGGGCAGAAGGTGCCCCACATGGGTTGGAACAGCGTGAGCTTCCAGCAAGAACATCCCGTGTTTCAAGGCATCCCCCAGGACAGCCACTTTTACTTTGTACACAGTTACTATGCCGCCCCGGAAGACGATACTTGGGTGGCCGGGACCACCGACTACGGTGTTTCCTTTTGTAGTATCTATGCCAGAGACAACTTGGTTGCAACCCAATTCCACCCGGAAAAAAGCGGCCGATTGGGTTTGCGGATCTATCAAAACTTCGTCAGCCTGGCTGGTAATCCTACAACTCAAAGCGCTCAACGGTCCAGCACCGAAATCCCCCCAACCCCCCTTTTACAAAGAGGGGCGAAGGGGGGATTTGCTGAAAGCTGACAGCTAACATCTCCATGGAAGTAATCCCAGCTATCGACTTGAAATCGGGCCTCTGTGTCCGCCTCTATCAAGGCGACTACCAACAGGAGACAGTCTTTTCCGACGACCCTTTGTCGGTTGCTCTGGCTTGGCAAGAACAGGGCGCTCCCAGGCTGCACTTAGTAGACCTGGACGGAGCTGCCGGTGGCGTCCCCGTCAATCTCGACGTAATCACCTCCATTATCCAAAACCTGACGATTCCGGTTCAAGTGGGAGGCGGCATCCGAGACATGGCGACGGCCGAATCTTTGTTCGCCGCCGGAGCTGCCCGGGTAGTCATCGGGACGGCGGCAGTGGAAGAGCCTTCCCTGGTTGAGGACCTGTGCCGCAAGCACGGCAGCCAGCGGGTAATCGTTGCGGTGGACGCGAAGGACGGGCTGGTGGCTATCAAGGGTTGGTTAGAGACGACCGGCGTTACTGCTCAAGACTTGGTTGACCGGATGGCGCTGCTGGGGGTGCGGCGCATCCTCTACACCGATATCTCACGAGACGGCACCCTAACGGAGCCAAACTTCGAGGCGAACGCCGACCTGGTGAGGACGACCGGGATGGCAGTCTTGGCTTCCGGTGGGATTGCGACTCTGGACCACATCCAACGATTGGTAGACACCGGGGCAGAGGGAGCGATCCTGGGACGGGCTCTTTACACCGAAGCGTTCAGTTTGCGGGAAGCGATCTCCGTTGGGAGCGGCACTAACCTGTAAGAATTTCTACCTTCCAGATCGGGGTGATCCCTCTTAAAAAGTCCACCCCCATCCTAGCCTTCCCCAATAAAGGGGTAAGGGATTTGTTCTCTCCCCTTTACGGGGGAGAGTTAGAGTGGGGGTGATTGGCTGGATATACAGGCTAGGCTGACAGAGTACTATTCCGGAGCGACCGCCTGGGGCCCAGTGTTCTCTTCCCGGTTAATGAATCTTGCCGCCAGCCGTTCCTCTGCCTTGGCAAACCAATCTTCCCGGAATACTTCCATGAGAATGAAGTCGTGAGACATGCGGCGCACCGGTCTTACCTGAACAAAGCCGCATTTTTCGAAGCACCGCTGGGCCCTTTTGTTCCACTCCAGAGTATGTAGATAGACGCGTTCCAGCTTTTTTTCATTGAAACAGTGGTCCAGAAGGGTGGTAACGGCATCATAGCCGTAGGAGTTGCTCCAGTAATCGCGGTCACCGATGACGATCCCTAGTTCGGCCTGCATCTTGACGCTGTCTAGGTCGTAGTACATGCAGTTGCCGATGAACTTTCCATCCAAGGTCTCGGTGGCGAAGTGATGAGAGCCGGGCGTGGGGTATCTCATCTGGTCTTCGGCGAGCTTCAAGAACCGGTCATAGCTCATCGTAAGAGGGAAAGCCGCGTCCAGGCTTGCCAATTCATGGTCGGAGCGCCATATGTAGTCCTGCTCGGCGTCCTCGATACGTTTGTCCCGCAATATTATGCGGGCCCCTCGCAACTCAACCATGTTTAGGCATTCCCGATACGTTGGCTTATCAACTCATTCGCCTGCCGCATCACGGTTGTTTCGTTGGGATAGATAAGGATATTCAAAGCCTCGTCCATGGAGAACCACCGCACAACGTCAAACTCAGGATCATGCAGACTGACGTCCCCACCGACCGGCGCCATCAAGTAGAAATGAACGGTCTTGTGATACCGGACGGCGTTTTCCCGGTCGGCGAACCAGTAAGTGATGCTTGAGATCGGCTCTTGCATCTCAACTTCCAGACCGGTCTCTTCCCGCACTTCTCGCAGGGCCGTTTCTTCCATGGTCTCGCCCGCATCCGGTGTGCCCTTAGCCAAGCTCCAACGGACGGCCTTCGTCTGGGCCTCGCCGTTGCCGTCTCCCTGACCGCTCCGGCTGTGCGCGGCATTGGATGTTATCCAATGGCCGCATAGCACGGTTTCAAGACGACCCTCCCGTTGCCGGTAAACCACACCCCCGGCTGACACCATGGTTTCCACCCGAGTCTTGCCTTTTTTTACCATTAATCCCTATTCCCGAAAATCAGATCCCGGACCGTGACCCTTAGGAGTACCACGGCGCTGGGATAGTTGGATTGTTCCCTTCTAAATTGGGCCTTTTAGGAGGCGCCGCCCCCGATGGCCGGAACGAAGTGAACTTCGCTATTTTCTCCGACTTTTTCTAGCAGGCCCATGCGTGCGACTTCGCCGTCGATGGCTACGGCCAGATTTGGCTTGATTCGGCCATCCTCGACGAGTTTATCTTTTATCCCTGGAAACAGTTGATCTAACCGTTCAATGACCTGGCGAAGGTTCGTCGCTTCGCAGTCGAACTGTTTGACTCCACCGGTGATCGGCTGGAGCATGGTCGGTATGAATACTGTGACCAACGTGTCAGTTCCTCAAGTCAGCCGTAAGCGATGAGCTATCAGCCGGCGGAATTTTGCAGAAGCCGGGGGAACGGTTAGCTCCCGTTTTGGCTCCACAATGCGTCGAGCACTTTGCCTGGGGTTATGGGCAAGCTTTGCATCCGCACACCGGTGGCCTGGTAAATCGCGTTGGCGATCGCCGCCAAGGGCGGGACTATGGGTGTCTCGCCAACGCCGCGGACCCCATAAGGATGGCCGGGATTGGCCACCTCCACGATCACGGTGTCGATCATGGGCAGGTCAAGGCTGATGGGCATGCGGTAATCCAGGAAGCTGGAATTGGTCATCTGACCCTGGCCGTTAAAGAAGTATTCTTCGTTCAAGGCCCATCCGATGCCCTGTGCCGCGCCTCCCTGCATCTGCCCTTCCACGTAGCTGGGATGCACTGCTTTCCCGCAATCCTGAATCGCCGTGTAGCGCAGTATGTCCACCTTGCCCGTGTCCCGGTCCACTTCCACGTCCACGATGTGGACCGCGAAGGAGTTTCCTTCCCCGGGCGGGTCGATGTTGCACTGAGCGGTAATAGAGCCGCCGGTGGTCAACGTTCGCCCGGCCAACTCTTTAAAAGTCATCCTCAATTCCGAGTCGGACTTGTGTTGCAGTACGGCGTCAACATACTCCACGTCCTCCACTTTCGCTTCCCAGATGGCCGCAGCCCGCTCGATCATTCGTTGTTTAATATCTTGTGAGGCGTTGATGGTTGCCAAACCGGTGGCGAAGGTAGTCCGGCTCCCTCCGGTTATGAACGTGTAGCCGATGGAGTCGGTGTCGGCTATCGATGGTTTGATGTCTTCGTAAGCGATGCCCAACGCCTCAGCGGTCTGCTGAGCAATGGATGCCCTGGTGCCGCAAAGGTCAACGGACCCCATAACCACGCTGACAGTGCCATCGGGATTGAGCGTAAGGTTGCAACTGGATACGAATCCACGGTTGAACCAGAAGCCGGAGGCCACACCCCGTCCCCTCAGCTTACCACTGGGTTGGACGTCGACGGGCGTTTGATAATGGTCGTGGCTGCGGGCGGCTTCCAAACACTCGACCAGCCCTATACGCCGGTAGACCGGACCTTCTATCCGCCGAGTACCCTCTTTAGATGCGTTCCTCAGCCGGAATTCAAACGGGTCTATCCCTAGTTTCTCGCAAAGTTCGTCCACTACCGACTCGACAGCGTAGGCTGCCTGAGGAGATCCCGGAGCTCGGTACGCCTGCGTTTTGGGTTTGTTCACCACAACGTCGTAGGCGTCCAGCAAGCCGTTTGGATAATCGTAGCAAGCGAAAGCGCACATGGCGGCCGACATGGCCGGTGAACCGGGATAGGCGCCGGCGTCTAAGGCCAGTTCGGCCTGGCAGGCGGTGAGCTTGCCGTCTTTGGTGGCACCCATCTTCACCTTGATCCACGAGCCGGCGGCGGGGCCTGAAGCCTCGAACACCTCGACCCTGTTCATGACCAGCTTTACCGGTTGTCCGCTCTTCTTGGACAACAGGGCGGCGAGAGGCTCCAAATAGATGGATATCTTGCCGCCAAAGCCGCCCCCCATCTCCATGGGCGTAACTTTAATCTTGGACACGGGATGCCGCAACACATTGGCCATACTGGACCGTACCGTGAACGCCCCCTGAGTGCTGCACCACACGTCCAATTGGCCGTCGGCGCTCCATAAGGCAGTGCCGTTATGGGGTTCGATGTAACCCTGGTGAACTGAAGCGGTCTGGAATTCGCGCTCCACAACAACGGTGGCTTCGTCGAAGCCTTGCGCCACGTCCCCTTTTTCGTATCGGGCGTGGGCTGCCACGTTGCTAGCGGTTTGGGAGATTTCCCCTAAGGAGGAGGTGTACAGATCGTCATGGAGCAACGTGGCCCCATCGGCCATCGCCTCAACGACAGACATGACCGGCGGCAACTCCTCATATTCCACTTTTATAAGCTTGGCCGCTTCCTCGGCCACATGAGGGTTGGCGGCCGCCACGGCGGCCACCGGATGGCCTTTAAACAGGACTTTGCCGCCGGCCAGTACGTGGTCGCTGGCGAACTTCAAAGCCTGATAACCGGCGCCCAATTCCTCTTTACTTAGGGAAGCGAAGGGCAGGTCTTGGGCGGTGATAATAGCCCTGACGCCGGGATAGTCTTCGGCTTCACTGGTGTCGATGGATTTTATCCGGGCATGAGCATAGGGGCTGCGCAGAACTTTTCCATGCAACAGCCCCTTCAGCGTGATGTCCGGTCCGTACTGGGCCCGTCCGATGACTTTGTCCACCCCGTCGGGTCGAATTGGCCTCTTACCGATGTGGGTATACTCAACTTCGGACAGAACTATGTTGGCGACCAATGGTCCACCGCCTTACTTCATCTTTTCGCCGGCATCCAATACCGCTCGCACGATCTTGTCATACCCAGTGCATCGGCAGAGATTTCCCGCCAGCCAATGGCGGATCCGGCCTTCGTCGGCGCCGGGCTCCTCGTCCAAAAGGCCCTTGGAGGCCACGATGAAACCAGGAGTGCAGATGCCGCATTGGAGGGCGGCATTTTCCAGGAACGCCTGCTGTATCGGATGAAGTCCGTCGGCAGTGGCCAGTCCCTCGATGGTGGTTACTTCCCGGCCTTGGATCTCTACACCTAGCACGAGGCAAGAGTCGACGATGCGACCGTCGAAAAGCACGGTGCACGCACCACAGTTGCCGTCATTACATCCTTCCTTGGTGCCGGTCATGCCCAGCACGTCGCGGAGGACCTCCAACAGGCTTTGGCGCGGCTCGCAAAGGAAATTTACCTCTTCACCGTTAATGGTTGCTTGTACGTGGGTAGGTCCGGGCATTTTTATCCCCCTCTGGCTCGTTCTACGGCAATGTTAAGCGTTCGGCGGGTCAACACGCCCACCAGGTGATTCCGCTGTCTGATCGTCCCGCGCATGTCGCTGATGGGTGTAGCGGCGGCGATGGCCTTTTCCGAGGCCTGTTGAATGGTTGCCTCCGATACGGGTTTACCTGCCAGACTGTCGCCGGCTTCCTTGGCAAAGACCGGTATAGGAGCCACTGATGCCAGAGATATGCGGGCCGAGACGAAATTTTGGCCCGACTCGTCCAGCACTATTGAGGTACCTACTCCCGCAACCGCGATATCCATCTCGTTACGGGGAATGAACCTGAGATAACTGGCCCCGGAATGGGCTACAGGCGCCGGGAAATTGATGGACACCAACATCTCGCCGTCTTGCAATATATTCCGGCCGGGTCCGGTACAGAAGTCTTCTGCCGCCACCTGCCGGGATCCATTTGATCCGGCGATGTGGGCTACCCCGCCCAACGCTATGATTGGCGGTATGGAGTCGCCGCTGGGCGCTGCGTTACACAGGTTGCCGCCCAAGCTGGCCCTGCCTTGAATCTGGATACCTCCGATCAGACTCGCTGCGTCGATCAATCCAGGATAGGCCTCGGCTATGGCGTTATCCGCATAGATACGATAGCAGGGCACCGCGGCCCCAATAACCAAGCCGTTTTGCGGAGAGTAAGACATCTCGTTCAGTTCCGGGATCTGTTTGGCATCTACAACCAGGTCAACGCTGCGGCGTCCGCCCCTAAGTTGCACGAGTAAGTCGGTACCACCGGCGATCAGCCTGGCGCGGTCCCCTTTTGAGGCCAGCAGTTCGACGGCCTCACTAATAGTTTTCGGTGTTGCAAAATCAATCCAATCCAATTTGCCACCTCCTAGCGGGGATTATAGCATCACATAAGCGTGGATGCATCCGGGGTTGTGTCTCCTGACCGGTAACGGTCAACCGGCGGCCACAGTCCTCTCCGGCTCCGGCACATCCGTTGCGTCCGATCTAGGCGGCGCGGGACGGATGGAGAGTCCAAACAACACGGCGCTGGCTACGTAGAGTGGGATAAAGACAACGAACACCAGATCATAGCTGCCGTAATGGTCCTTGACCCAACCGCTAAATATCGGAGAGATAAACAATCCCACGTTGTGGAACATGCTCATCACCCCCATCAGGCTAGCGAACCTGCTCCGGCCGAAGTAGTCGCCCAACATGATCCAGTTCACTGAACTGACTCCTTCCACCACTGCGAGGGCGAGGACAAACAACACTACCGCGAGTGTCCCATCCAAAATAAGCAGGGACAAAAGGGCTAAGGCCCCGGTGTTCATGCCCACGAATAGGAGCAGCCGGGGCGACAGTTTCCCGCCGGCAACTCCCATGACGAACCGCAGAGGAATGGCCAGAAAGAACATTGCCGAGACGTACAGGGCGGCGCTCTGGGCCGTTAATCCCTCGTCTTCTAGAATGGGAAACATGTGGATGATGATGGCGTTCGTCGCGGACACCCTGGTCACCACGCCGAAGAGCATGAACCAGAATGTCCGGGTGCGTAGGGCCTGGCGCACGGTGAACTCCACCGAGCCCTGTTGCGCCCTTGTCCTTCCCGTTCCTCCACCGCTATCCGCTGATCGGGGTGCGGGGTCTCCATCGGGCCTTAGCCCCATGTCCTCTGGCTTGCTTTTTATCACTAGGGCAACCGGTATCGTGAGCAGGAAAATAAAGACACCCATGACCCGCAGGGTTTCCCGCCAGCCCAGGTGGCTGATGCCCAGATTCAACAGTGGCACGACGATGGCTCCGCCTCCGGCGAAGGCGGTCATTAAAGTGGACATCGCCAGGGCCTTGCGGCGAATGAACCATTGATTCACGGTAGCCATTAAGGTCTGACCCAGACCGGCCGTTTTGCCGGTGGAGACGATGAACACGAAAATCAGGACCAACTGCAAGTAAGTGTTGGCCATGGAAAGCGCCACCAGACCGACTCCAGCGGTAAGACCGCCGAATAAGATCAATGGCCGGGAACCAAACTTGTCCACCAACCAGCCAACCACCGGGCTGCCCATGCCCCCTTCCGCTCTGGCCAGACTGAACACCAGGGACATCTGGGCATAGCCGACCCCCATGGTCTGGCGGATCGGCTCGAAAAATATGGGGAAACCGCTGGAGATCGTGCCGTTGCCGAACATCCCTTGCATCGAGGCAACGGCGACCACCCACCAGCCATAAAAAGGGCGGCCTCGCCGCCCGGGAACTCTAGACTGATTGCTGACACTCATTCAACCTTATGTTATCCCCGGCCTGAAAGGCGGTCAACAAACACTCGGGGATCCAAGATCAATGCCAGGAGTGATCTTCTCCAATACATCACATCCTATGTCAATCCATGGCGTCCAATTCAATCCTGGCCGGTATATTCCAGTTGGGATTTGCCGGAGTGAGCGATATCCGGAACCGATCGGTGTTCTTATTCAGACGAGCATTCCTTACGCGATTCATACGTAACACATACTGATCTCAGTTAACATCATCTGGTATTTATCTAGAAAAAATAAAAGGGAGAATGTCAAGATGGTACAAACACAAACACCCTATCGGGTAAAAGGGGTATTCCTGGAGACCTGTAACTGCGATGCCGGGTGCAATTGCAACTTCGGAGGTTTTCCGGACCACGGATCATGTGAAGCCCTCATCGGGATCCATGTAAGCGAAGGGACGTTTGGTGACGTAGACCTGTCTGGCATGAAGGTTGTACCGGCTATCAAGTGGCCAAAGGCGATTCATGAAGGCAACGGGGCTGCCGCTATTTTCATCGATGAATCGGCCAGTCAGGACCAGGTGAACGGCATAGCAACGATCCTCACCGGACAGGCCGGAGGGATGCCTTGGGAGTTGCTGGCTACCACGCTCACTTCGCTGGACGGCCCTCACCTAAAGTCCATCAAGATGGACGTGAACGGCCGCAACAGCGGATTCAGCATCGATGGGATCTTGGAGGCCAAGCTTACTCCGCTGATCAATCCGGTTACCGGCGAAGAGAATGAGGTCCATATAGTTTTCCCCGGCGGCGGGCTGATCTGGGATGACGGGGACACCGCTACGACCTCGGTAATGAAGGTCGATCATGGAGATATTAAATTCGACTATACCGGCCAGAGCGCCTTCTTCGCCCCAATCGAGTGGACCAACCAATAGATTTTCCGGCAGAGCGAACAAAGCGTATATTTGAGGGGGCCGTGCTCGGGTACGGCCTCTTCCCTTTAGAACGCCAGCCGAAACGCGAGCCAACCTCCAGATGCAACCCTCTACACCCATTGAAACAATTCTGAAACGCGACCGGGCCGTGGTGGTGGTTGGCGTGGCCGGGGTGACTGCCTTGGCCTGGGGCTACGTGATCTACCTGGCCCAGTCCACGAGCGGTATGAGTTCGGGCATGGCTATGGCCCAACTCCAATCCTGGACCGCTGCCGATTTCGGGTTCATGTTCCTGATGTGGTGGGTCATGATGATTGGGATGATGGTGCCCACCGCCGCCCCCATGATCCTCCTGTTCGCCACGGTTAACCGCCGCCGGCGGGAACAGCAGGGACCTTACGTGCCCACGGTGGTTTTCCTGTCGGGATACCTAGTGATCTGGGGTGGGTTTGCCGTCGCGGCTACCGTGGGCAATTGGGCATTGCACGTTAATTCCTTGCTGTCGTCCATGATGGGCGAAAGCACCAGCGCTTATCTGGGAGGCGGCCTACTAATAGCGGCGGGTTTGTTTCAATGGAGCCGCTTTAAATATGTCTGTCTTACCCACTGCCGGTCTCCACTTTCTTTCTTGATGAGCGACTGGCAAGAGGGTGTCCAAAGCGCTCTTAGAATGGGTCTGAAACACGGGACCTACTGCGTGGGGTGCTGCTGGGTGTTGATGGGGTTGCTGTTCGTCCTAGGGGTAATGAATCTGCTGTGGATCGCCGCCCTGGCCGCATTCGTGCTTTTAGAGAAAGTAGTCCCGGCGGGCCAGCGTCTCAGTAAAGCGACGGGTCTGCTTTTGGTTGGATGGGGGGTTGTGGTGGCGGCCCGGCTTCTGGGATAGTCAGCCGAATCAAGACAGCTCCGACAAAAGCTTCCCAACCAACTCCACCATCGGTCGATCGCCAGTGTCCTTCTCCACGATTCCTTGGACGGAAGACAGGTCCAATCCGCTTCCTTGACCGCCGACCGCCTCTTCCACTTGGTTTAGGACTTTTCGCCAGGGTTGACTTTCCTCGGGTCTGGAGGGGTCAGGGTCTCCTTCAATCAGCTGAAGAAGGTGGACCGACTTGGCGTCTCGTTGGGTAAACATCGCTAATGAGGGGAGCGAGTCGTCGCTCAGGCCCAATTCCGGCAACAACGACTTGGTGGTGACGGACAGACCGTGCTGACCGAAGATGACCAGGTGCTGGAAACCGCCGCCATGCTCTTCGAAACTGGTACGGAACGCCCGGAATACATCGTGGGCGTCCCGGTCTTCCCCAGTTACAAGGAACACTGCGTAAACTGGAAACGCGCCAGGCGTTTCAGCAATCAGGTCTTTGTGCCACCGGGATAGCTTGTCCAGGTCGTGAGTGTCGGCGTGACTTTGGGTCATCTCAGTTAGGCGCTCAGCCCCCCTTCGTAGCTGTCGAACTGGACTAGAATGCCATCCGGGTCGTAAACGAAGATGGTTCTCATGTCCCCTTGAGGGTTGGTGAATGAATCCAGCGGGCCGGCGAATTGGACTCCCTTGGATTCCAATTCAGCCGCTAAGGCCTTGACGTCCCTCACCGTGAACGAGATGTGGCTGATGCCAACCTGGTCCAACTTTATGGGCTCACCGTCTGGATCTTCGCCTGGGTGGCTGGTCAAGACAAGAGCCGGTACGGAGTTGCTCTCACCGGATTGGACGTGGACGGTGCGGCGTGTCTGGCGGAGGTGCTTATAGATGTGGGGCAGCCCACCGGTGGTCGTATCCTGCACTTCGTCGAAGATTATCCGCATCCCCAATATGTCCCGGTAAAATGCCAAAGACTTGTCCAGGTCTCGTACGCAGATAGCGATGTGGGAAACGCCGGTTGCATCCATGATTGATCCTCTCTTCGTGATTTCTGCGGCCTAGGCTAGGCCGATTGGAGAAATAAATCCTAAGCCCGGTCTTGTCGATTGTCAAAGACGGGATGTGTCCACAAAAGATTCAGGCTCCCCCTCCGGAAACGAAGGGTTTCAGAGCGGCGTAGATGACGTCGTTGATGGGGGTGGGTAACCCGGCGGATCGTCCTGCCCGCACCACCGCTCCGTTCAGGGCTTCCAACTCCAGAGGCCGTCCCGCCATGATATCGGCGTGCATGGACGCGTGCATCTGGTCCAGTGAGCCCTCGATGTAATCCACGGTGTTCTGGACGATATCGGGGTCCAAGTCTACTCCGGAAGCCCGGCCCACGTCTTCGATCTCGCTCATACAGCCCAAGATCACCTGCCGCCACTCCGGCCGGGGCATCAACTGGGCCATGGTCTCGCGAGACAGCGCAGTAACACCGGCCATCGTGGCGATAAATAGGAATTTGGTCCAAAGCGTCCGTTGGATGTCATTGGACAGTTGGGCTGGAATTCCAGCTTTGGTGAGAGTCTCCAATATAGATTCTCCCCGTGGCGAATCGACGCCATCCGGCTCCCCGAAGACGATCTCCACCACTTCACCCGTTTGCTTGACCGCCCCGGGACGTTCGAGACTGCCTTCGATATATGCGGCGCCGGGCATCACTCTTCCGGCACCCAAGAATTGGGCGGCTTCTTCATAACTGTCGATACCATTCTGCAAACAGAGGACGGTGGTTTCCTCACCGACCATGGGGCGCATGGCCGGGACGGCTTCTTGGTTGTGATAGGTCTTGACTGTAAGTAAGACAAGGTCCATTGGTCCGGCTTGCCGAGGGTCGTCGGTAGCCGCACATTGGACGGTAAACTCGCCATAGTCCGTAACTATTTGGAGGCCGTTGCTCCGGATAGCTTCAAGATGGGCTCCCCGAGCGATCAACGTGACTTCGTTCCCACCCAGGGATAGCATACCGCCGAAGTATCCGCCGATGCTGCCAGCCCCCATTACCGCGATTCGCATGACTAAATTGACTCCTAAACTCTGTCGTCGGCTTCGCCCGCGTTCCTCAAAATACCCCTAGATACCAGGAGATGCAACCCAGGCCTTGACCCGGACACCAGTCTTGACGGTATATCGATTTGTCCTTATTCTCTAGGAACGCCGACGAACCATACTTTAGACTACTCATTCAAGGAGCAACTATGACCCAGCAAACCCCACCACCGATCACGCCGCCACAGCCCCAGCCGGAGTCCGATTTTTACTGGGAAAAGTGCAAAGAGCACGAACTTTGGCTCCGCCACTGCAAGGCGTGCGACAGCACCTACTTTTATCCTAGGGACATCTGCCCCGGCTGTTTCTCCCGGGACACCGACTGGATCCAAAGCAGCGGGCGAGCAACCTTGCACGCCTTCGCCATCGTTCACCGGGCCCCGGCCCCCGCTTTTCGAGGTAAGGAACCGTTCGTGACGGCCATCGTGGAGTTGGAAGGCGGGGCCAGAATGCCGACCAACATAGTGGACGTCGAGGCCGATCCGGAACACGTCAAGATCGGCATGGCTCTGCAGGTGACCTTCGACGACTTGGACGACAAGATCAGCCTGCCCAAGTTCCGGCCGGCCTAGTGTCTTCCGTCTATAGGTCCAGTCGTGAATAAGACTCTGGATGGCAAAGTAGCCATCGTTACCGGAGGCAGCCGGGGGATCGGTCGGTCCATGTGCCTTGGACTCGCCGCCGCGGGCGCCCAGGTGGTGGTTGCGGCCCGAACCGAGAAAGATGATTCGGCGGGCACCCGATTTGAGAAATATGGTTCCGGCACTATCGTCGATACCGCCGCTCAGATCAACGACCTAGGCGGCGCCGCCCTCCCGGTTCGGTGCGATGTCACCCAAGCCGATGACCTCCGTCATCTTGTGGAGGCTGCCATCGAACGATTCGGACGCATCGACATCGTGATTTCCAACGCCGGGGTCGACTGCGAATCGCCCGTTGCGGACTTGGACGTGGACCTTCTTGACCGATGCCTGGCGGTGAACGTGCGTGGCCCGTTCCTTCTCTGCAAGTTCGCCTTGCCGGCCATGATAGCCCAGGGCGACGGCGGCTCCATCTTTTGCGTTACCTCCGGGTCGGCCAACGCCTACCGTGTAGGCCGGATAGGTTATTCCATGAGTAAAGCTGCCCTGGAGCGAACGTTCCTCAACCTGGCGGAAGAAGTTCGCCCTAACAACATAGCGGTCAACGTGTTGGGTCCCGGCCGGGTTGACACCTGGATGAACCGCAACGGCGACTGGCCGGGCACCGAGCACATCCCCATGGTCCCACCCTCGGAGATAATCCCCGCGGCCGTTTGGCTGGCGGGACAAACCGCCCAGACCCTAACCGGAACCCTGGTAGAGCGAGCCAACTTCGGCCAAACCTGGGGCCCGATCCCAGCACCTTAGATGAAAGTCCCCTCCTTACGAAGGAGGGGATACAGGGGAGCTCGTCCCCTTTCCGCAAAAATTAACCGCATATGAAAAGGAGAATCCATGACTAATCCTCGTAGCGCTATGCAAGAAGTTGCCCCCAAGTTGGCGGAGATCACCGCAGACGTGCTTTTCGGCGATATCTGGGAGCGTCCCGGCCTGTCCAAGCGGGACCGCAGCATGATAACCGTCGCCGTGCTTACCGCTCTGTACCGTTCCGGCCAGTTGCCCGGTCACATCAACCGGGCCCTAGACAACGGTGTCACCAAGGATGAGATCGGCGAGATTATCACCCACGTCGCTTTCTACGCCGGTGTCCCCACCGCCGCCAACGTGGCCGGCATCGCCAAAGCCGTCTACGACGAACGCGGGTAGCTGTTCGATGTGAGGCCGGTCAACACGTTGGTCCGCCCCGCACATCGCACCGAGTGGTTCGACAAGCTCACCAAGAACGGCGGGAGGCGTGTTTTCCGTTCGTCCTGAGCCTGTCGAAGGACCTGTCTCGCGGGTTTCGAATCGGAGGCTTACCAGAAACACCGGCATTCCCAAAACAATCGGGGAGGGAATTTTATGCCTATGATGACCGGGGGCCGTTTCATGGCCGAAACCTTGCACGGGTATGGCGTCACCCATGTATTTTTCGTGCCGGTAATCATTCAACGCGCCATGCTGGAGATGGAAAAACTAGGCATAAAACGCATCTTGACCCACGGCGAGAAAGCCGCCGCCTACATGGCTGACGGCTACGCCAGAGCGTCTCACAAGCCGGGAGTTTGTGCGGCGCAGAACGTAGGAGCCGCCAACCTGGCGGCGGGATTGCAGGACCCATTCTTGGCCGGGTCTCCCGTCTTAGCCATAACCGGACGCAAGCCTAGGTTGAGCCAGCACCGTAACTCTTACCAGGAAGTAGACCACCTTAGACCCTTCAGCGCCGTCACCAAGTACAGCGTGCCGGTGGACTCTGCAGAGCAGCTACCCTTCCTACTCCGCCAAGCGCTACGAGAAGCCACGTCGGGGGCGCCCGGACCGGTTCATCTCGACCTGGAGGGAACTTCGGGAAACATTGTTATGGAAGGAGAGGCCGATCTTGAAGTAATCATCGAAGAGAACTTCACCCGTGTCCCGGCATACCGTCCGGAGCCGGAAGCCGCAATGGTGCGGGCCGCGGCCCAGGTTCTCTCGGCGGCACAACGCCCAGTGATCGTCGCGGGCGGAGGCGTAACTGCCTCAGGGGCCCAGCAAGAGGTGGTGCAACTTGCCGAGATGATGTCCATCCCCGTTGCCACATCTCTCAACGCCAAAACGGCGATACCCGACGGCCATCCGCTGTCAGTAGGGGTCTGTGGTTCCTATTCCCGGACTTGCGCCAACCGGTTGGTCTCCGAGGCAGACTTGGTTCTGTACATCGGCAGTCACACCGGCAGTCAAGTGACCAACGAGTGGACAGTCCCGTCGTTGGATACCCCAGTCATCCAGATAGATATCGATCCTTCCGAGCTGGGACGGTCCTATCCAGCCAAAGCCACCCTGCAAGGCGACGCCAAGGCATGTCTTCGCCGTCTTATGGAGGTCCTAGAGCCTCTGGGGCCACGGACCGAGTGGGTGAACCGGGCGCAGGAACTGGTGGCGGAGTGGCGGGAAGGAGTGTCAGAGGTGTCCAACTCCGACGGTTCACCGATCCGCCCGGAACGTCTGTGCAAAGAGCTGACCGACTACCTGCCTTCCGACGCCGTGTTGGTTTCAGATACCGGCCACTCGGGCATCTGGACGGGAACCATGATCGACCTGAAAGAGCAGACCCAGCAATACATCCGCTGCGCCGGCTCCCTGGGCTGGGGTTTTCCCGGGGCTTTGGGCGCCAAATGCGCCCTCCCCGACCGCCCGGTGATCTGCTTCACCGGCGACGGCGGGTTCTGGTATCACATGTCCGAGTTGGAAACGGCGCTACGGTACGGCATCAACGCCGTCATCGTGGTCAACAACAACCACTCGTTGAATCAAGAAAAGCGGAGCAACGACCGGCTTTACGCCGGACAGCCCGGCAACCCTGAGGAATTGTGGCACATGCTGGACGTGGACCTGGCAAAATTGGCCCAAGCGATCGGCTGTTTCGGCATCCGGGTGGACCAGCCGGGACAGATCCAAAGCGCTTTGGAGCAGGCCATCGCATCGGGCAAGCCGGCGGTGATAGATGTGGTATCCGACATCGAAGGAATAGCGCCCCCAGCTTGGCGGCCCTAGTTCGAGACGCCCCGTTCGTGGCGAGCGACGGCTTGGAGTCCGTCGGTTGATTACTAGAGATAAACCTTTACAGTCGCTCGACTGCCGCCAGCACCTCCCGTGCCGCACCGTAGCCCCGGGCGCCTCCCCGGCGGATGGGCGGCACGAGGTAGATGTTGTGGAGGCCGGCTTGTTGAAAACGGTGGAATAGCTCTAACGCTATCTCTACTCCAGGGCGGCCTTGTTCCAGCTCTTGCCTTACCGTCTCCGGCACTGAGCTAAAGATGATGCCGTCCTGTTCCAAAACCTGTAAGCCGAAGAAAACCGGCAACTCCAGATCGTGTCCGGCTGCCGCCTTGAATGCCTCCCGGAAGAGAGACGCTTCGTCAACATCGAAGATAGGCTGGCTGATAAAAAAATGGGCTCCGGCCTGGACTTTGCGGTGCGCCAGTTGGGCCTCAGCTTCGATGCCTCGGCCCAGATCCAAGGTCGCGCCTACGCAATAGTCGGTTGGAGACCTTAATTGCCCCTCCCGGTAATCGGTCCCCAGGTTCATTGCCGCGATGGCGGAAATCATCTGCGTGGGTGTAAAGTCGCTCACGTCCTTGACTCGGTCCAAATCTCGCTGGGTAAACGGGTCGCCTTGCACCACCACCACGTTATCCAGTCCCAGTATCTGCCCGCCCAGCAACAGAGATTCCAGTGCCAGTTTGTTCATATCCCGCGTGGCCAGGGTGAACAACACGTCTTTCCTGGTTTCGCCTTTAATGGCCGCCGCCAGCATCGCCGAATTTACCCGCACCGCTCTCCCGGGGTTGTAGGCCACCGAGATAAAATTTGCGTCCAGATTGGGCTGGGCGAACGACTGGGGGTCTCCGGTGCGTGGCGGCGAGAAGTCACAGATGAAGGCGGAATGCCCGGTAGCTTCAAAGCACCGGTCGGTTACTTTCGCCACATTCTTATCTCCGGACCGAGGATCGATAGCTGAGAATTTAGACTGAGTCGCCGGCTTGTTCCAAGTATTTCCGAAACAAGTTGATCGCTTTTTGCTCCGAGAAACCGATGAAGTAGCGTACTCCCTGGATGTATTCCAAAATGTCTTTGGCCAGCATCAACAGATTCTCCCTGGGCTCGGACAGATGATACAAGCCATCCACGCCGTCTTCCAGGCCGACGTAAAGCGTGTCTTCCAACAAGGCAGCGTCCTTTTCAGACAGGTCGTTGCGCCGCATCCATCGCGCGAAAACGAATGGCAGTCCAGTCCAGGTGTGCCACTCTTCTCCCAGGTCGTACTTATTGGGGTATTCCCGCAGTCCCCGGCGGCGGCGCAGCGCTTGATTGCCGGTGAGCAGAAAAGCCGGAGGGGAATCGTCCAGGCTAACAAACGCTTCGGGCCGAACATCATGCTTAAGCGCCAAGATTACGCGCAAAAGATCTCTAGAGGCGCCGGCCTCCGCCGCCACTCCTATCGGGACACCGTTCAGTTGGGAGATGGGTTCTTTGGAGAACAGAAAGCTGCTGCCAGACCGGTTGGTAACGGCCAAGCAAAAGCCCGCAACCGGCTGGGAGATGCTTTCCAACCGGAAAGTATCGGATATGGGCATGGGTCCGGCATCGATCTCGCCGTTCTCTAATGAGGCGGCTATGGCGCTGGGCACGACATTGTGGAGCTGTAGGCCCCGGCGCTCCATGTCGATGTAGAAAGGCTCATGGTTAAGGTAAGAAACGTGTCCTACTCGAATGGTCATACAGATGCTATCCTAGACAGACGCCGGTTCAATGAATGGAGTCTGGAATACCGAGTCGATTTTAGGTGGCGGCCT